>Ga0302326_10001695_pt1 | contig 55365 bp, 55 predicted proteins | sample Palsa_T0_3_FD_202264 | JGI IMG/M metagenome (GOLD analysis project Ga0302326, IMG submission 202264) | Peat permafrost microbial communities from Stordalen Mire near Abisko, Sweden - Palsa_T0_3 | ecosystem: Environmental > Terrestrial > Soil > Palsa > Peat permafrost | place: Sweden: Abisko...
CCCAGATGCCACCCCAGATGCCACCCCAGATGTTATCCCAAGGCGAGGGCCTAAAGGGCGCCGTCGCCCCGATCGTCGTTGCGGATGCGGATGGCGTCCGCGACATCGTATACGAACACCTTGCCATCGCCGATTTTGCCGGTGCGCGCGCTGCGCACCACGGTCTGGATAACCTCTGAAGAACGCTCATCGGAAACCACCATTTCGACCTTGACCTTGGGCAGCAGATCCACCTGGTATTCCATGCCCCGGTAGACTTCCTTGTGGCCTTTCTGGCGGCCATGACCGCGCACCTCCGAGATGGTCATGCCGTCGATGCCGATGCCTTTCAACGCTTCCTTGACGTCTTCCAGTTTGTGCGGCTGGATAATCGCTTCGATTTTTTTCATGGCTGGATGCAGTCCTAACGCGTCTTCACGCTTCGAGATTATAACCCTCTTCGCCGTGCATACTTACGTCCAGGCCCTCCAATTCCTGGTCCTCCGAGACGCGCACGCCGATCAGGACGTCGCAAATCTTGAGAATGACGAGCGTTCCCACAATTGCCAGGCCCCAGGAGATGGCCACTCCGATCGCCTGGTTGAGCACCTGGCCGGGATTCCCATCCACCAAGCCCAGCGGAAGAGATTTGCCCGAGCTGTCCTGCAGATTGCCGTTTACAGATTTCAAACAAAATCGTGGTTCCTGCCGGAGCATCGACGTCCCGGTACGAATGCGGAGTCCCCGCAGGAAGCAATCCAGGACCGGGTGATAAAGGTCGCGCGTCATGATTCCCGGAAGGTTTGTGGCGAATCGAATCTGTTCTTGGTGATGCCAGCGTTCCGTCAACTCGCGGGCCGTGTCAAACCAGTTTAGAGACCTCGCTTCGCCGGCCATTTTCAGCATGCGGATCCAACACGGATGGACTCAGACGCCGGTGGACGGTGACCCCCTCCCGATTCAGCCGATTCACCAACGCGACCAAATCTTGAGGGGAGCAAATACTTGCTGCTTCCGCGTCGCCAGCGTCCCGAACCATGGAAAGTTTGCGAAGGGCTGTGTCGAGCAGGTGAGCGCATAGAATCGGGGCGGAGCCGCTGGCTTGGTGGCTCATGACGATAAGGGCCTGGCTTAGGTCTTGGGTTCCTTCAGCTCTTGGGTTTCCATTGCAGGCCTCCGCTGAACTCCAGGCCCACGACATATTTCATGCCCTTGCGAGTGCAACTGCGGACCGACGCCGTGCCCTGCAGCGCCAATCCTGCGCACTGCATGGTTACATAAGTCTGCCTGTCGATCGGCTCGGAGATCTCGATACGCATGCCGGAAGGGGAAATGTCCAGGCTCCGGCCGTTGACGTACCGGTCCGCTCCACTTCGGTCTTTCCAGACGAGCTGAATCGGCGACGACTTCTCGGTTCGCCCATGTCTGCGGAGATCACCTTCACGACGCATGGCTTGACTCTATATTATTCATCAAATTCCGTTGGGCCGTAATCCCGTTCTCGCGCCATGAAGGTACGTGTTAAAATAAAACTCGTATGGCAATCCCCAACGTTAAGCGTTTCCGCCCCTTCTGTCCGTCCTGCAACGAGAGTTTCACGGTGATGGCAGTCCTGCCCAAGGACGCCAACGTGGACGCCTATCTTAACGATGTCGTCGCGCGCCACGATCACAAAGCTTTCCAGGAAGCCAAACTGCAGCACTTCAAGATCCGCGTTGGCCAACAGAAGCAGAAGAAAGCGAAGTAATTCCCAACCGCCGGCTCAGCCGTAGCCGCGCTGACCGAGCCGTGTTACGGCTGATACTCCAGTACCAGCATCGTGATATCGTCGGCCTGCTCGGATGCTTCGCTGAAGTCTTCCACGGCCTCCACCAGCTTAGCGTGCAGCTCGGCGCATCCGATGCCGGCATGGGCACAAAGAAATTCCCTCAATGCCGTCTTATCGAAGAACTCCCCGTCGGCGTTGGCCGCTTCGGAGAGCCCGTCGCTGAACAACACCAATTTGTCGCCCGGCAGCAATTGGACCGTCATCACTTCGTACTCGGCGATATCCAGCATGCCGATCGGCATGCCCGTGCTGTCGAGCGACTGCAATTCTCCGCTGGCGCGCACCAGGACCGGCTTAGGATGGCCGGCGTTGGACCAGCGCAGCTCGCCGCTCCGGTCGACGGTGCAGTAAACCACCGTGGCGTATTTTTCGCCTCGCGCGCGCTCGATCAGGAAGCGGTTTACTCTCGACATCACGTCGTCGATCCGCAGCGCTCCTTCGGACGCGAAAACAAAAGCGCCTTGCAGCAGCGCAGCCAGCAGAGCGGCGCTCACGCCCTTGCCCGACACGTCCACGATCACGCAGGCATACAGGTCGGGAGTCACCTGGCGCACGTCGAAATAGTCGCCGCCCACCTGGCGCGAGGCGATGCTCGATCCAACCGCGCGAAACCAGCCTTTAGTCGGCAGTTTGCTCGGCAGCAAACCCGTTTGAATGATGCGGGCGATGTTGAGCTCTTCCTCCATGCGCTGCTTGGCGCGCTCTTCCTCGAGCAGCCGCGCGTTTTCGAGAATAGTGGACGCTTCGAGCGCCAGGGTTTGCAGAATCTCGCGATTGCCGGTTGAAAGATCGGCCGCGCTTAAACGCGAATCCATGTAGAGCACGCCTACGGTGTTATTGAGCGAGGCGGCCACCGTCTCCTGGAGCGACCCGGTACGCACCTGAATGAGCGGCACGCAGACCACGCTGCGCAACTCCAGATCCGCCACCGACATTTCGGGACGGATTCCATCGGCGCCGAGCGGATCGAATGTCATCGAAAGCAGTTCGCGGCGGGTGCGAAGCGCTCGATTGATCAGGGACCTGGGAACGCCCAAGTCCGAGGTGTCCAAAGGAAAGCCGCGCCGGTCGCGCGCCACACGCACTTCCAGTTGATCGTCCTTTCCCAGCAGCAGAAAGCCGCGTTCGGCGCCCGTCACCGATAGAGCCGCATCCACCACCGCCACCAGCACGTCGTTGGTTGACAAGGAACTTTGCAGCGCCATGGCAACTTCCATCAAAGATCGGAGCTTGGAAAGATTGTTCGCCCCCGTTCCGGCGGGCGCCGCCATCTTTCCCAGGAACTGGTTCAGTTCGTCTTCCTGCAGCGCGAACGCCAGCCGGTACGAATCGGGAAAGCCGAAATCGATCCGGTCGCCGTCCTTGAGCAGGTGGCGTTTCACCCGCTGGCCGTTCACGAAAACCCCATGCCGGCTATCCAGGTCTTCGATCGCATACTGGCCGTTGTCCAGCGAAATGCGGGCGTGGTTGCGCGAAATGCGGTTGTCGCGCAGCACCAGATTGTTCTCGCCTTGCCGGCCGATCAGGAACGGCACGGCATCGATGGCCACACGGCTGCGATTTCCCGAAGGATTGGTGACGGCCAAGGCGGGCGTCCGGCCCGTAGCTGCCGGCTCACCTGTCGCCGGCGACCGGCCCGCCGCCGCAGGAGATCCATCGGGTGGCGCCATCAGCGGCTCCGTGGGTGTTGCGCCCGGACCGTGCCGGGAGCCGTCTGGGCAACCGCCGCCTCGCTCAATTCCTGCGCGCGCAGCGCCTGGCAATGTGAACAGTACCCGCCCACTTCCGTCCGCGACAGGACGATCTCAAATCCGAAATGAGTCTCAATTTGTTCGCGCATCTTCTTCAGCAGATCGCCAAAGAACTCTTCGATTTTGCCGCAGCGCAGGCAAATCACGTGGGCATGCTCCTGTTTCAGCCGCGTCTCGTAATAGTGCTGGTCGCCGGAGTGATGCATCAGGTCCAGCTCGTCCACCAGGCCACCCGCCTTCAGAAGCTTCAGCGTCCGGTAAACCGTCACGCGGTTGAGTTTAGGATCTTGTTCGCGCGCCAGCGTGAACAGGCGCTCGGCATCCAGATGCTGGCCGGACTGATCGATCAGATCGAGCAGAATTTTCCGCTGCCGCGTCAGCCGGACGCCCTGTTGCTTGAGCGAATCTTTGATGCCGGAAACCGCCATGAAGGAACGCCAGAGACCCTATCAGGTTACCAAACCGGAGGGTTCCCGCCGGGCGCGCTCAGTTGGCACGCTTGGAAGCGCGCTGGATGCTGCGGATAACCAGGCGCCGCGGATCGAGCAAATGTTGCGGCTTAAAGTGCCGCGCGGACCAGCGGCAACCGGGATCGAATTCGATGCCCAGGAAGTATCCGATCTCGCGATACACACAGTACCGAACTTTGCCCAAAAGCTCGCCCTTGGGATAGTTGATGCGAAGGTCGGTCTGCAAAGGGATGGCCTGGTCGAATTGAAGGCACGCTCCGGAAAGCGAGATATCTTCCAGATTGGCCACTCCCTTGCGCATGCGCCCGGACTTGTCCTTCCACTGGACATCCACCATATCCGCACACAACATCCGGGGCTCTATGCGCCTGTCGAACATACACTTCTTATCGGCGAGCAAGAGGCGAATAATTACGAGGGGGTCGCCACCAAAATCGCCCTAACCTGCTGTAAGGCCCTGACCGCAAGGTCTGTAACGACAGAGTACCATGCCTCCTCCTGGAAGTACTAGGCGACCCGCAAATTTCCTAAGCCTGCGGTAAGTCTGTCACTGACCGGTCTGTGACATGTGTCCCACGCCTGCCTCTCTTGACCCTTACTAAGCCCGATAGTAGACTGAGGCCATTCTGCTCCCTTTCAGTCCTCATTCTCCGCAGGCGCAGTCCATCGCAGCGGTATTTTCAATCGTGTTGGCGATCGCCGCGCTGGTTTTTCTGATAGTCGCCGCTGGTGTGGTCTTTACCGTCGTGCGATACCGATCGCGCGGCAAAACGGTGGAACCCCGGCAGATTTTCGGATCGCGGAAGCTGGAAATGCTGTGGACCGTGACGCCGCTGGTAGTAATAACCGGGCTGTTCGTCGTAGCCGTTCGCGCCATGGTCGCCATCGACGCTCCGCAAGATTCCGGCCGGCAGCCCGATCTCGTGATCATCGCTCATCAATGGTGGTGGGAGGCCCGCTATCCGAATGGCGTAGTCGTACCCTGGGACATCCATATTCCCGCGTCCCGCCGATTGCTGGCGCGCATTGAATCCGCCGACGTGATTCACGATTTCTGGGTGCCGGAGCTGGCCCGCAAGATGGACGCCGTGCCCGGCCGTCCCAGCTATATCTGGCTGGAAGCCGACACGCCCGGGACCTACGCTGGCACCTGCTCGGAATTTTGCGGCGCGCAGCACGCCTGGATGCGCTATCGTGTCATCGCCGAGCCGGAAGCGAGCTTCGAAGCCTGGTTGAAGATGGAGGCGCGGGGCATGTTCAACGATGCACCGGCGGCCGACGAGCGGCTCTTCATCGGCAAGTGCGGACAGTGTCACGATTTGGCTTTGGGAAAAGGCCCCAGCTTGGCACATTTGGCCAGCCGCGAAACCCTGGGCGGCGGAGTCATGCGAAACACGCCCGAGAATCTGATGCTGTGGCTGACGGATCCGCAAGCCGCCAAACCCGGCAATCGCATGCCGAACACGCCATTAACGGCCGAGGAGCGACGCACCTTGTTCGGCTATCTGGAGAGCCTGCGATGACGTCCTGGCTCTTCGCCATCGATCACAAACGCGTCGGCATTCTCTACATGCTCTCCGCGCTCCTGTTTTTCCTGGCGGGCGGAATGGAAGCCATGGTGATGCGCGCGCAGCTGGCTGCGCCGAATCTGCGGTTGGTCACGCCGGAAACATACAACCAGATGTTCACCATGCACGGCACCACAATGATCTTTCTGGTGGCGATGCCGGTGCTCACCGGTTTCGGAGTGTATCTGGTCCCGCTCATGATCGGCGCAAACGAAGCCGCGCTGCCCCGCCTGGGCGCGCTGAGCTTTTGGCTGCAATTGTTCGGCGGCGTGCTGCTGTATTTTAGTTTCGCCACCGGGGCCGCCCCGGACGCGGGCTGGTTCAGCTATGCGCCGCTGAGCGAGAAAGCCTTTTCGCCGGGCGCTGGCCTCGATTACTGGGCGCTGGCGCTGCTGATGATCGCGGGCGGCTCCATCGGATCGGCCATCAATCTCATCGTGACCATCGCCAGCGGGCGCGCGCCCGGCATGACCATGCGATTGGTTCCCCTGTTTGTCTGGATGACGCTGGTAACGTCAATCATGATCGTTTTCGCGCTGCCCGCGCTCGCGGCGTCCCTGGTGGTGCTGCTGAGCGACCGGTGGCAGTACGCCCGCTTCTTCGATCCGTCGCAGGGCGGCGCTCCGCTGCTGTGGCAGCATTACTTTTGGATCTTCGGGCACCCTGAAGTCTACATCGTGGTGCTCCCCGCCTTTGGCATGATCTCGGAAATCATCCCCGTGTTTTCGCGCAAGCCGATCTTCGGGTATCCGTTTGTCGCCACGTCAACCGTCGCCATCGCGTTCCTGAGTTACGGCGTCTGGGTGCATCACATGTTCGCCGTCGCTCTGGGCCGCAATTTTCTCGCGGTGTTCGCCGCCGCCAGCATGTTGATTGCGGTGCCCACCGGCACGAAGATTTTCAGCTGGATCGCAACCATGTGGGGCGGAGCCATTCGATTCACCACAGCCATGCTGTTCGCCGTCGCGTTCCTTTTGGAATTTACGATCGGCGGGTTGAGCGGCGTCGCCTTCGCCACGGTGCCAGTGGATTGGCAGGTAACGGATACCTATTTCGTGGTTGCCCACATTCACTATGTGCTGTTCGGTGGCACGGTGTTCGCGCTGCTCGCGGGGGTTCACTACTGGTTCCCCAAATTCAGCGGACGCTTGTTGGACGAAAAGCTCGGCCGCTGGAGCTTTTGGGTGATCGTCATCGGTTTCAACACGGCGGTTTTCGTCCAGCATTTTCTTGGATTGATGGGGATGACCCGCCGCATCTACACCTATCCGGATCTTCCCTGGTTCGGCACGCTCAACCTTATTTCCACGATCGGCGCGGCCATTCTCGTGTTCGGCATTCTGCTATTCTGCGTGAACATCGCGATGAGCCTTTTCTTCGGGGCTAAAGCGGGCGACGATCCGTGGAACGCGTGGACGCTGGAGTGGGCCACGCCGTCGCCGCCGTTGCTGCAAAATTTCGCGCAGATTCCTGAAGTCCGCAGCCGCCGGCCCTTGTGGGATCTGAAACATCCCGAAGCGCCGGATTGGATGCAAGTATGATGCGTGACCGCGCTCAACTCGGAATGGCGATGTTTTTGATCGCCGAAGCCGTCTTCTTTTTTCTGCTCATCCTCGCCTTCAGCTATTTCCGGGCCATACCCGCGACGGCGCCCACCGGGCTGTTCTTCACTGCCTTGCTCCTCGCGAGCAGTTTCAGCATGTGGCGGGCAACCGCCGGATCTCGTCTGTGGCTCTGGGTCACTATTGCGCTGGGGGCCGCGTTCTTGAGCGGGCAAGCCGGCTTTTTCGGAACCACGTTCTTCACGCTGGCCGCCGTTCACGGGATGCATGTTGTGGCTGGACTGGTCGCGCTTGCCCTGGTGCCCGCCTCTGCTCTCCGAACCATGGCGCTGTACTGGTATTTCTTCACTGCCGTTTGGCTGGTCGTCTTTGTGATCGCGAGTCAAGCATGAACGCCTGGGATTCGTATCCTTTTAGCGCGCACATCCTTCAGCATTTCCTGCTGGCCTTGGTGATTCCGCCACTGTTGCTGTTCGTCGCGCCGCCATTCGATCTCGGGAGCTTCAACAAGTTGGAGCGCGTCCTTGGACAGCCACCTGTTTCCTGGCTGCTTGGCGTGGGCGCTATGTTCGTCTGGCACGTTCCGGCGTTCTTCAATGCCGCTTTGGCGAATAACGGCCTGCATATTTTCCAGCAGTTGAGTTTCCTGATCGGCGGCGCCATCTTCTGGTGGCCCATCTTGGGACCGCTGCCCGATCGCCATCTGTCGGCGCTCGCCGCCGTGACTTATCTGTTTAGCGCGTGTGTGTGCTGCAGCCTCCTGGGCGCCTTTCTCACCTTTGGCCCTTCCGGCCTCTACGCAGTGAACTTGCATCCTCACGGTGCCAACCATTGGGCGATCGATCCCAGGAGCGACCAGCAACTGGGTGGACTGCTGATGTGGGTGCCCGGCTGCTTCGTCTATCTCTCCGGAATTCTATGGACGGTGAGTCGCTGGTACGCGGCGGAGCGGACTGCATGACGCGGCCGGCAAGCTACGCTCCCATCGTGCTGGCCGCCGGAGTGATGCTGGCGCTCTGGGGCGCAGCCTCCACCTGGCTGGTGTCGGTTATTGGCCTGTTCGCGATTGGCGTCGGAGCGGCACGCTGGTTGAAAGACGTCCGATATGAAAAATAACAGTCCCTGGTTACCCCATTGGTTACACCCGTTCGCCGTTTTCGTGGCGGTAAGCGCGCTGATCGCGATCGTCCTCGGCGCGGTTGTTACCGGCTTGGAGCGGCCCATTGCAGCTGCTCCAGCCGCTTCCGTCAACCCGGCTTTCGAATTCTGGCATCACATGACGGGCGGAGTGGTTGTGGTTCTCATGCTCGGCCTGGCGATCGGGCTTTCAACCCAACTCGGATGGATCGGCCTGGGCGCCGGGATTCTCGACGGCGTTTTGGGCGCCAGGGCGATCACCAACGCGTTGCCGCAGCTCTCCGGCATTCTCCATGCGCTACTCGCCCAGGTCTTCTTCGGGACCATTGTCGCGGGCGCCGTCATGACGTCGGCAAGCTGGCGGCGCGGCCCAGACCCGATCGAGGATTCCTGGCGTCCCTCGCTGCGCTCTCTGGCCGTTGCTATCCCCGCGGTCATTCTGCTGCAAGCCACGCTCGGCGCATCCTACCGCTATCGAGCCCTGGGAGTCATCTGGCACATCTTGAACGCCATGATTGTTCTGCTTCTGGTTTTGATCGTGACCGTTTTTCTTATCCGGCAGTTCCCCCAGCACCCAACGCTGCGGCCGGCCGCGTTAGCCCTGGCGGTCATCGCATCCATTCAGGTGATGCTCGGGTTCACGACGTTTATGATGCTGATCCTGTTTCCAGAGACCAGCCTCGCGGTGGTGATCGCCAGAGTCCTGCACGTTACCACCGGCGCCCTCACTTTTGGCGCCGGCCTCGCGCTCGCCATCCTGATCCGCTACAACATCCGGGACGGGCGGCCACTCATCGGTCAGTGATGCCCTTACTTCGCGAGACTCGCGGTCTCGATGTGCTTGGGATCGCCCCAAGCGATGAAGGTCTCGCTTCCGTTGTGAAATAGCTTTGGATATCCCAGAGCCATTTTCCCGCCCTTGGCCACTTCAACAATCGGACCGGCAACTCCGGCAGCGGTAACGCGGCGGACCAGCACTCGGGCGCCTCCCGGAGCCTGCTCCAGCCAGGAAACAATGGCGCCGCCGTCCTCATCTAAAGCCATCGCCGTGTAGCCGAACGCGTGGCCGGTGCTGAGCATCACCGGTTTGGTGAAACTGGAACCGCTGTCGCTTGAAAAAGCCATCAGTTCGCGGGGCATATCTTGCGCGCCCGTAAACCAGGCCACCGCCACACGATCTCCCTTAGCCTGAACCGCCGCCGCATTGGTGGGGCAGGCGTTGATCTCCCAGTTATCGGCATTCACGATTTTGGACGTGGACCAGTGGCCGTTTTCCAGCCGAGTGACCGCTATGTCGCGAATGTCTTCTTTGGTGTGGGCGCGAAAAGCTACCAGCAGTCCTTTCGAGGTCTTCGCGACGGCCGTCGGACAGCAGCCGCAAACGTCGCCGTCGATCTGTTCTTCCCGAACTTCTTTGCCAGAGGCGTCGACGATAGTTCGCTTCAAAGCAACCGGAGCGTCCTCGCCCTTGAGAGCTTCCAGCCAGAAGATCGACCCGCCGCCATCCGGGTTTGCGATCATCGAAGCCAGGCCGTGCTGGACGGCGCTGTGGTCGTGATGCGCCTCCAGCGGCATGGTCCAATGCGCGCCATCGGTGGATGAAGAAACGTAGACGTACTCGGCGTCGCTATCACCACCCGGCGCTTCCACCCAGTGCGCGAACCAATGTCCACTAGGCAGCGCAAGCACCTCCGGCATCTCCGCCGGGTGATGGAAGAAATGTCGATTCGTTGCGATGGTGATTGCCGGAGACCAAGTGCCGCCGCGCCGGACCGCATAGCGCAGCGCAAACGATCCGCCCTGCGAAGGCTCGATCCAACTAAAGACTGCCGCGCCGTCCGGTGCGACGGACCAATTTGGTTGCAGGCTGCCAGGTCCGGATGGATTCGCCAGTGGGCTCGAGGAAAACTTCTGGGTCCAGGCAGGGAGCGCCAACGCGGCGGTAATAAGAAGTAAGGACTGGATCTTCAAGGATTTGCTCCTCTAACTAGGAGAACATGTTTCGGCTGCCAACTTCAATCTGCGAAAGAGAACACTCGCGTTGGGCTTACGCTCCCGCCTGCCGCGTTCACAGCTTTAGCAATCGCACCAAGTTCCCGCCCAGGATAGCTTCCTTCTGCGCGTCTGGAATCTCGGCCTTCAGGATCGCGTCCACGGTGTCCGGCCAGACGAACGTCATGTCCGTCCCGTACACCACCTGGCTCGGCCCCATTTCCGCCACCAGGTGCCGGACGCCTTCCGGCGAGAAGACCATCGAATCGGCCAGGATCTGGTCGTGCATGTATTCGCGCGGATGCCTCTTGTTCACGCACTTGGCGTTCGGCCGCACGTCGCAAGCCACGTCCGTGCGTCCCAAGTACGAAGGCAGATAGCCGCCCGCGTGCGCGCCGCAGACTTTCAGGCCCGGAAAGCGGTCCAGCGTGCCATCGAAGATCAGGTGCGTCAAGAAAAGGCCCGTCTCCAGCGGATTTCCGATCACGTTGCCCAGATCGCCCGCGCCCGCGAACGCATCCACCTTGGCCACGTTCTCCGCGCTGTTGGGATGCATGAATACCATCACTCCCAGCTCCTGCACTTTGGCCCAGAACGGATCGTACCTCGGCGCCGACAGCGGCTCGCCTGCAACGTGGCCGCCAACCGCAACTCCGCGCATTCCCAGTTCCTTCACGGCGTGCTCTGCCTGCTGGGCCGCCAAATCGGGGAATTGCAGCGCAGGCGAGGTGAACGCCACGAAGCGGTCCGGGTGCGCCGCGCACCATTTTGACAACCCCTCGTCCTGCACCTGCACGATCTTCGTCGCCAGCTCGCGATCTGCCGCGTACCACCAAAACGTGTTGATATCCAGCACCTGCACGTCGATGCCGCGCTTATCCAGCTCCTGAATCCGATCCGGTCCAAGCCGGCCTCCACTTTGCCCGTAACGCTCCAGCGGCGTACCCTTCACCACGTTCTCAAGCTCGGCGATTCCGGCGTGGGCATGCATGTCGACAACTTTGACTCGCTTCCCGCCCACGCGCACTTCCCGCCGAGTTACGGGTGTGCCAGCCTGCGGCGCTGGTGCAGCATCCAGGAGTCCGCAGCCTGTAAGCAGCGCTCCAGCCGCCAACTCCGCCGCCGTTTGGATGAATTCCCTGCGATTCCGCATGTTTCTTGGTTCCTAACTTGGAATTAACGCTCGATCGCGCCGCCCGCGAGCCATCGCTTTCCGCGTGCATAAAGGGCTTCCACCCCGGGGCCCTTCAGGCCGGGCATATCGGTTTTCACCTTGTAGCCGATGTTGCTCTGCAAATAAGCCAGGTGGCGATAACCCTCCGGGAAACGCTTCAGCAGCTCATGATCGAGATGCAGCAGCTTGCCCGGATCCACTGGGTCCATACGATCCTTTTCGTAGATTGGCTGCCTCAGCACGATGCCCCAGCCATTGTTCCGCTTCTCGAAGAAATCGTAGAAGCGCCCGGTGCAGACCACGTCGCATAGCGCGTCGTGAACCAGGGCCCGCTGATTGATGGTCATCTTGGTCTGTGAAACGGCGCGCGCCCCCACGATATCCACCGAGAATGCACCTTGCGAGTGCAGAATATTGACGCCTCGGTTGAAGCCTTCCCTGCTCACGCGGACAAATTCGTCGGCGGTGCCCTGGAACCAGGTGGCCATCATGTAGCCGTCCTCGTGCCATACGGTGCGCAGCCGTTCCCAATCGCCGGCATCGCGCCACATCACCCAGTTGTCTACAACGCTTCGAATCGCGAGCGCTTCCAGCAATTGATCATCGGACATGCTCAGACATTGTATACGGCGGCGCGGCGCCCTGAAGTATACTCTCCCATGTATGACTTGTAATGACGAATAGTGAATCACCAGCGCTGCTGGCGTTCCATCACGTCTCCGTCATGCTGGGCGGCAAACGAGTGCTCGACGATATTTCGGTCCAAATTGGAGCCGGGGAGCACGTCGCCATCCTGGGACCGAACGGCTGTGGTAAATCGACACTGATCAAGACCATAACGCGCGAGTGCTATCCGCTGGCGCTGCCCCATACTTCGCTCTCCATTCTGGGACGGGATACCTGGAATGTGTTCGAGCTGCGCCCGCTGCTCGGAATCGTCTCGAACGAATTGATGCGGCGCTCGACGCGCGAGATCACCGGCCGCGAGATGGTGCTGTCGGGTTTCTTCAGCAGCATCGGAGTGCAGCCTTATCACGAAGTGACCGCCGCGATGATCGATAAAACCAACCAGGTGCTGGAACTTCTGGAAGTCCCGCATCTGGGGGATCGCGAGATGACCGAGATGTCTTCGGGCGAAGCGCATCGCCTGCTGATTGGCCGCGCTTTGGTGCACGATCCGCTGGCGCTGCTGCTGGATGAACCGAGCAACAGCCTGGACTTTCGCGCCGCTCTGGAGCTGAGAGCAATCCTGCGGAAACTGGCTCAGGCCGGCACCGGCATTTTGATGGTGACGCATCATCTTCCGGATATCCTTCCGGAAATCGACCGAGTGATCTTGCTGCGCCAGGGGCGCATCTTTGCCGACGGCGCCAAGGGCGAGCTTCTGACTACGGAGCGCCTCACGGAACTGTTTGGCCTTCCTGTGGAACTGGCCCGCCGCGACGGCTATTATCACCTCTGGTAAGCGCTTAGAAGCGCAAAGGGTGCGGCGCGCACCTCCAAGCCGGCCAGGGAACTGTTTCGCGCCGCGCTCCGTTTTGCGCGAGTTCCTTAGTTTAGAAGTCCAGTTTTTCGATTAGCGCGTTCAGCCTGGATTCGTCCCCGGCTTTCTGTTTGCTCAGAGCGCTCCATCGGTCTCGCGAAGCAGCCAGCGCGGCTTCCTGCGTCGCCAATTGGCGCGCGTATTTCTGAACCTGATCCTGTTGTCCGCTCACCTGGTTCAGACTTTGTATGTTTTGCCGGATACGCGTCTGATCGCTAACGATGCCGCTGTTGTCGTTATCCAGCTGCCGCATCTGCACGTCGAGATCGGCAATTTGCCGCTTGGCATCCAGGATCTGCTGTAACTGACTACGCGCAGCTTCCGATAGCGCCTTGTTCTGCACGTAAGCGAGCAGCACGTCCGGCGTCAGGCTGGAGACGGATGTCGTGGTTTCGTAGACGCGCTCTTCCGCCACCGGGAATTTTTCCGTGGCGTCCCCTCCCAGCTTCACTTCAAAGCGGTACGCGTTGGTTGTTGTCTCGGCGGGCTTGAGAGCGATCAGCTTGTAGCCTGCGCGCTCGGGATGCTCGATGATGAGCGTCTTCGCTTTTTGATCCACGTTGCGAATGGTGTACGTTTTGGTCTCATCCAGAGCCAGGCGCGCCGTCAGCGTGCCGCGATTGACATGGATCTCGCGCACCAGCTCGCGGCTGGAATCGAACTGCGTGGTGACGCGCGTGCCAAGATCAACGGCGTAGCTGATCAGCCGCTTGTCGCCGGCCTTGAGCGTCGTCATCAGAGCTTCGCCGGCATAGCTGGCGGCGTCGAACACCGTAATCGGCCCGCCATCCAGCGTCTTGCCGGTGGAGTTGTTCAATTCGGCGGCGTTCATGGGATGTTCGCCATAGGTCTCCGAGTAGATCAGCAGCTTGCGCGCCCCGATGGGCTGTTGCAAGAAGGGAAGCATCGCGGACTCATCCTTCTTCACCGTTACCGGCGCCGAGAAACGATATTCGAAAAGCTCACCCACGTCCGCGGCGGAAACATTCATCGCGACGTTGCTCGGGATAATGTCGCTAAAGGCCCGACTGTTGAGAGCGACGCTATCACCGCCAGCCACGCCGCCGATCACACCCCCCATTCGCATGGCCCTAGGCGCCGGCGCATTACCCGTCCCAAGTTGACCTTCCGTCACCGCTCCGTTATAGACAACCGGATTCGCCGCTCGATCCTCCGGCAGCTCCACGTTTTGCCGAGTCACGTATTTCGGCTCATACAGGTTGCTGATGAAGGACACCGGACGGCCCGACACCACCGCCAGCCGCACGTTAGTCCAATCCTCACCGGTTGTGTTGTCGATGATGGCCCAGCCTTCCAGCGTGGGCTCGCCCTTGTCGGACCCGCCTTTGTCAACGAAGATCAGCCGGTAGCTGGATTTCCAGACCGGTGACGGAATCATGTAGCTGGCGTCGATCTGGCGCTCCTTGGCGTCTGACGAATCGATATAGATGCTGCGCTTGTCGGTGGAGCGCGATTGATTCACTACGGTCAAATAGTCGCGAAGCTGGCTTTGCAGCTTGGGATCGGCGAAGCGAATGGAGCTTGCGGCCGCCAAGTCGAGCGTTCTCAACTCGCCCGAATCCAGCAGCGCCACCAGTTGCTCGCGCTCCGGCTGCTTGTCGTCTGCCTTGACCACGCGTCCGCTGACAACCGTGCCGCTGATGGTATCGGCGCCGTATTTCAGCTCCATCTGGGCGCCTTTCATCTGATCGAGAAATCGCGCCAGCGATGCCTGGCCGTCGATCTTGAAAGGAAAATCGGCCAGCTTCTGCTCCAGCGGCTCGCTCGAATCGTAGCGCAGGCCGGTAACCTTGCTGCCGCTCTGACCGGAGATGGTCAGCGACTTCAGCACATCGTTCATGTCGGCAGCCTTGAAATCCAGCCGGGCGGATTCGCCAGGCCGCAGCACGCCGCCGCGCTCGAAATAGCCCACTCCGCTCTTGTAAAGAATTACTTCGCGGATGGGAATATCAGCGGCCATCGCAGTTGATACGAAGGCGGCCAGCAGAGGAAGGGTTCGTCGCATATAGCTCCTATGTGAGGAATGCCCGCTGGTCGACGATCCTTTCAGCGGCGCCTCACTCGTTCACTCGCCCATTACTTTAATAATGACGCGTTTCGGACGCTGGCCATCGAATTCGGCGTAATAAACTTGTTGCCAGGGGCCAAAATCGAGCCTTCCGTCCGTCACTGGAACGATCACCTGGTGATGCACGATCAAGCTTTTCAGGTGCGAATCGCCGTTCGTCTCGCCGGTGCGGTGATGGCGGTAGTTCTCGCGGAAAGGCGCCAGTTTCTCCAGCCATTCATCGATATCGGCCAGCAGGCCGTCTTCCGCGTCGTTTACCCAAACGCCGGCCGTGATGTGCATGGCCGAAACCAGGATCATTCCTTCTCGAATTCCGCTCTTCTTGAGCGCGGAATCCACTTCAGTGGTGATATTGATGTACTGCCGGTGCTGCTTGGTCTGGAACTTCAGATATTCGGTGTGGAATCGCATATGGCGATCATAGCCATCCGAGCTCGCGCTTGACACGTCGCGTCCAGGGCGTCAGACTTGAAGCTGCATTAAGGAACAAGCAGGCTGGGACCCAGAATCCTCCTCCTGGCATTGCTGGCGGCCGGCCTTGCCCCGGCGCAGGACCAGCCTGATCCTGGGTCGCGGGAGCAGCAGGAACCAACCTACGAAGCGCCCTCCGTACTGAACCGTCAGGACGCGTTCGGCCTGTATGCGCGCGCCGCCGGTGCAACGGATTTCGCATGCGCGCCCGCGGCTTTAGAAACGCCAGCCCTGCCGGCCGAACCTGATCCGCGGGATTCCACCTACGATGGGCCGTCCATACTCAGCCGGGACAACAGCCCGTCGCAAAGCGCGAAAGGCGCCATGGCCGCCTTCGGCCTCTATGCGCAGATTATCGGCGTGTATGATTCGGGCCTCACTGCGCCATCCGTGGCGCCCGGAAAGGAATTGACCGCGGTGGGCAGCGTCACTCCTACAGCAAGCTTTGGTGAAGAAACGAACTTCGGTGCAAATGTTTCACGCCGCTGGCGTCGCGGCAAACTGAATATCGAGTATCGAGGCTCCTATCGGCACTACACCAACGCGCCGGCGTTTGACGGCCTGGACCAGTTTCTCCAGCTCAACTACCGCGAAGCGCTTTTCGAGCACGTCACACTGGATTTGAAGAACACGCTCGGCAGCACCACGCTCGCCAACGGAGCCTTCTCCTACTTCCCTCTCGAAAGCCTGGATCGCATTGGCATCCCCACCGGCGAGCTGTTCGATAGCCGCACGAATTACCTGCAGTCGCGCATCGATCTGACGTGGCATCTTACCGCGCGATTGTCGTTCGACTTCGGCGGTGACGGGTTCGTGGTTCGAAGGGCGTCGCCACTGCTTGCCGGGTTGAACGGCTACAACGCGCGCGCCAGCGTGGCTTATCGCCTGACGGCCCGGCAAACGGTCTCGGCTAGCTACGACAACACATACTTCGATTTTCAAGGTACCTACGGCAATTCACGCCTGGATACCATCGCGCTCGGATATTCGATCGGGCTCACTCGCGAGTGGGATCTCAGCACGCTGGCCGGCGGCGTTCGCGTGAATACTCTTGGCCTCACCGAGGTTCCGCTCGATCCAACCGTCGCCGCGCTCACCGGTCAGAACTTCGCCATCGTGACATTTGCCAACGTGCTCTACCTTCCCGTGGCTGAGGCACGACTGATTCGCCGGTTCAAAGCCGGGTCGCTGACATTCGACTACACCACCGGCGTCACGCCTGGAAACGGCCTGTATCTGACCTCCCGGCAGACTTCGGGCGCGATTGCTTATTCTTATATCGCCACCCGTGCTCTCCAAGCGCGCCTCAACGCAGGCTACAATCAACTCTCGGCGCTCGGGGAAGTTGTGGGACAAGCTCTGGGCAAGTACTCCAATCTGCAGGGTGGGATTCAAGTGTTGTATAAGTTGACGGGCGACGCTTACCTGGATGTACGCTATGACTATCGCCACTACACCACTGGAGATGTAATCTTGGAGAACGATTCCAGCCGCATGACCGTCGGCGTCGCATTCAGTCTTGGTGAAACGTCGCTGGGGACGTGGTGAGCGGATCGCCAATCAAGATTTTGCTGGTGGAGGATGAGCCTCCGCTGTTGCAGCTCATCGAAAAATATCTGGAACGGCTGGGATTCGAGGTGGAGACGCATCTGAGATCGTTCGATGCGCTGCGAAACTTTGAAGCCGCCCCTCACGGCTATGATATGGTGATCGCCGATCTCGGCATGCCAGACCTGCCTGGCGACACGCTGCTTACGCGCATGCTGGAGATCCGGCCGGACCTTCGCATTCTGGTCTGTAGCGGGTCGCCGTTCTTCATCGAGAATCTTCCGGGTTCGCTGCAGCGGCAAGTCGCCTTTCTGCAGAAGCCGTTCGTGCCCAAAATGCTGGCCGAGGCGGTGCGGAACTTGCTCCAGGATCGTTCGGGCAGTCCCCCGGCCAGCAATCCCTGAATGCTATTCGGCCACCGCAGTCAGCGCCTGATGCAGCTTCTCGGCGAAGTTCTCTCCGGATTCGGACCACAGACGGCGCGTTTCCACCGGCAGAGCGTCGTCCAGATCATGCACCAGTTTGAGCAGGCTCTTGATGTTGGATTCGATCAAGCGGGGGCTCCCGGGCAAGTCGGGCTGCGGAAGAAAGTTGGCGTCGATTCCGAATTCGATCTCGAGCGCGCAGCCGAGGGCGGCGTCGTCGCTTGAATCGGGAAATGCGATCACAGAAGTTCGTGACGCATCGGTTGGGACCGGATTGGCGCTTGGACTCTGGTTGAACCCGGGGCCAAAACAGCATAGCGCGACGCGCGCCGGAGCGAGCTCCCATTCACTATTTGGCTGCTCCGAGGTGAATTGCCACAAATCCCACCACGTCTCCAACCGGTAGCAGGCATCCGCGTTCTGAAAATCCTTGGCCACCGCCAGCACATCGTCGATAGGGACGGGCGGGGGATAGGGGATCTCGGCGACAACCGGCTCGCTCACGTCTACCGCCATAATTTTGAACGTGCTCGGTTGCTGGCCGAGCCGGGAGAATGGAAACAGCCTGAGCAGCTTTTCGTAGTTCCGCAGCATGGTCGAGTCGCTGTAGTTCCGCAGCCAATAAGAAAGAAAAAGTTGATCTGCCATAGCCCTTCGCCCGCGCCTGCTGCGTCGCACGCAGGGCTGACGCGGTCATCTGATACCATCGTACTTTCTTCTCTTGCTCAAATCTCCGCTCCTTCCGATTTTTCTGATCGTCTCCGTCGACGTACTCGGGCTCACCATCATCCTGCCGCTGCTGCCGTTTTACGCCGAGCGCTACGGCGCATCGCCGGCCGTCGTGGGATTGCTGGTCTCTTTGTATGCCTTGTGCCAGCTCATCGCGGGCCCGATGCTTGGCCGCTTGTCGGACCACATGGGCCGCCGTCCGTTGCTGCTGGTGAGCCAGGTGGGTACGTTCGCGGGCTTTCTGATCCTGGCCTACGCGCACGCGCTGTGGGTGATTTTTCTTTCGCGCGCCATCGACGGAATCACAGCCGGCAATTTGTCGCTGGCGCAGGCCTATATCTCGGACGTGACGAAGCCGGAAGACCGCTCGAAATCGTTCGCGCTCATCGGCATCGCCTTCGGGATGGGATTTCTCATAGGCCCGGGCATTTCAGGCTTTCTCGCGAAGTACAGTTATCAATACCCAATCTTCGTTGCTGCGGGACTTTCCGCTACTAGTATTCTGGCCACTTACTTTCTTCTGCCGGCAGTTACCCCGCCCGCGGCCGATAACGCCACACCGCGCAAATTCACGGTGTTCGATTGGGGAAATTACGTACGCTATTTTCGTGAGCCCGGTCTCGCCCCGCTGCTCTGGCAATTCTTCGCGTTTGCCTTTGCGTTCTCAATGTTCATGTCCGGTTTCGCGCTCTTTGCCGAGCGCCGCTACACCTGGCATGGCCAGCCCTTCGGGCCGCAGCAGGTTGGTTATGTATATGCGTTTCTCGGGTTACTCGGCGTCATTCTGCAGGGCGGCCTGATTGGACACCTGGTGAAAGCGGCTGGCGAAATGAATCTCGCGCGCGCCGGATTCTTTTGCGGCTTTATTGGCCTTGTGGCGCTGGGGTTCACGCACTCGCTTCCACTGCTATTAGTGTCCGTCGCAGTGGCGTCGTCGGGCACGGGAATTATTCGCCCCACGGTAACGAGCATGATTACACAAAAGGCGGGACGTTCCGAGCAGGGGGTGATTCTGGGCCTGACGCAATCGCTCAACTCGATTTCGGCGATCGCGGCGCCGGCGCTCGCCGGCTTCTTGATCGATCACGCGCTATTGTCGACCTGGGCGGTGGTGGGAGGTGTCATTTGCGGATTAGCTCTGCTGTTTTAACAACGGCGCCAACTCCCTTTCTGAACGCGCGTGAGCAAGCGACATCACTTCTCCGGCAGCGCCGCGACGCCCGGTAACTCGATCCCTGCCAGAAACTCCAACGACGCGCCTCCGCCAGTGGAAATGTGCGAAATCTTGTCCGACACTCCCGCCGACTTGATGGCCTTCTCCGAGTCTCCGCCGCCGACAACCGAAACTGCGTCCGACGCCGCGACGGCCTTCGCCAGCGCCACCGTTCCACGATCGAACGGCGGCTTTTCAAAAACTCCCATCGGACCGTTCCAGATGATGGTCTTCGCTTTCGCAATCACCGCCGAGTAAGCATCCACAGTCGCCGGGCCGATATCCACACCCATCTTTCCTTCCGCAACGTTCTGCGTCACTTCGAACGGCGCGCCTTCCTTCAGTTCATCCACCACAACGTGATCCACCGGCAACATGATTTTGTCGCCAGACCGCGCGAGCAGCTCTTTCGCTAAGCCCACCTTGTCATCTTCCACCAGCGACTTACCCACCGGCTTACCCTGCGCTTTTAGAAATGTGTAAGCCATCGCGCCGCCAATTAGTAACTGATCGACAACTTTCATCAGATTTTCGATTACTTCGATCTTGTCCGAAACTTTGGCTCCGCCGAGAATCGCAACGCACGGCCGGTCCGGATGCTTGGTAGCTTTCGTCAGGTACTCCAGCTCTTTGTCCATCAGGAGCCCCGACGCTGCTTCGCGCACAAAGTGGATCATTCCCACCGTGGACGCATGCGCGCGGTGCGCCGACCCAAACGCGTCGTTGACGTAAACATCGCACAGCGCGGCCAGCTGTTTCGAAAAGCCTGGATCGTTCTTCTCCTCCCCGGCGTGAAAGCGCAAGTTCTCGAGCAGCAGAACCTCGCCGGGAGCGGGTCGCATCTTCTCCACCTCCTGCCCCACGCAATCGGGCGCCATCTTCACGGGACGCCCCAATAACTGCGCCAGCCGCACAGCCACCGGCTTCAGACTCATCTCCGGATTCGGCTTGCCCTTCGGACGGCCCAAGTGGCTAGCCAAAATCACGCCCGCGCCGTGATCGAGGGCATATTGAATTGTCGGAAGCGACGCCCGCACCCGCTTATCGCTGGTGATCTCCTGACCGCCGGGAGCCAACGGCACATTGAAGTCCACGCGGATGAAAACGGTTTTGCCCTTCAGATCCAAATCTCGAATTGAAATCTTCGGCATAGTTTCTGCGACAGGCATCTAACAGACTAACACCGGGTACGCCGATTCTTCGCGGCAATCCAGGATTATGATGTTGGCATGGCTCTCCATCCGCAATGCAGATTATTCCTCGACCAAATGGCTGCCGCCGGCGGCCCGCCCATGGAGCAGTTGACGCCACAGGAAGTCCGGGCCGATCGCGCCGCGCACGCCGACGTGATGGCCGCACTCGCGGGGCCGCTCCAGGAAGTTGCCCGCGTGGAAGACCGAACCATTCCCGGACCCGCGCAGCCGATTCCAATTCGCGTCTATTGGCCTGCTTCTGGAAACAATCTTCCGGCGCTGGTCTACTTTCATGGCGGCGGCTGGGTGTTCGGCAACATTGACGGCGTCGATCGCTCCTGCCGCGCGCTGGGCAATGCCTCCGGATGCGTGGTGATCTCGGTGGACTATCGTCTTGCTCCCGAGCACAAATTTCCCGCGGCGGTGGAGGATGCCGATGCCGCGGTCCGATACGTGGCCGGGCACGCCGGCGAGTTCGCTATCGATCCGAATCGCATCGCGGTGGGCGGCGACAGCGCGGGTGGCAACCTGGCGGCGGTAGCTTGTTTGATGGCGCGCGATCGCGGTGGCCCGAAGATCTGTTTTCAGCTTCTGGTGTATCCGGTGACCGATCATGCGGACGAACGGCCGTCGATGCACGACTTCGCGCAAGGCTACTTCTTGACACGCGCGATGATGGATTACTTTTGGCGGCATTACCTTCCCAAGCCGGAGGACGGACGTCATCCCCATGCCTCACCGATCAATGCGGCATCGCTCGCAGGACTGCCGCCGGCCATGGTGATCACCGCCGAATGCGATCCCATTCGCGATCAAGGCGAGGCTTACGCCCAGCGCCTGCGAGAATCCGGCGTGCCTGTTTCAGCCATGCGTTACGAAGGCGCGATTCACGTGTTCTTCAACCTGGCCGGCGTCATCGACTCAGGCCGGCAGGCGCTCGCGGACGCGGGCGTCGCATTAAAATCGGCTTTCCGCGCGGATGCCGGCGCGATGGCTTCCTCGTCGACTGATTAGTTGCTTTCAGAGCCGCGACCGTAAGGGAGACGGTTAAATGTCGTAGTACAACGCAAACTCGTAAGGATGCGGCCGCAGACGAATGGCATCCGCTTCGTTCTTGCGTTTGTACTCGATGAAAGTCTCGATCAAATCTTCGCTAAAGACGTCGCCCTTGAGCAGAAAGTCGTGATCCTCGGCCAGACAATCCAGCGCCTCTTCGAGCGACGATGGCATGGAAGGCACACTCCCCATCTCTTCCGGAGAAAGGTCGTAGATGTCTTTATCGAGCGGTTCGCCGGGATCCAGTTTGTTCAGCACGCCGTCCATTCCCGCCATCAGCATGGCCGCGAACGCCAGGTACGGATTCGCCGCTGGATCGGGTGGCCGGAATTCCACGCGCTTGGCCTTCGGGCTGGCCGAGTACATCGGGATGCGGCAGGCGGCGGACCGGTTGCGGCGCGAATAGGCCAGATTCACCGGCGCTTCGTAGCCTGGCACCAGCCGCTTATAGCTGTTGGTAGTGGGCGCGATAATGGCCGAAAGCGCTCTGGCGTGCTTCAGCAATCCGCCGATGTAGTTCAAGCCGAGCGGACTCAGGCCCGCATAGCCGTCGCCGGCGAACAGCGGTTTACCGGCGTTCCAGATGCTCTGGTGCGTATGCATTCCACTCCCGTTGTCGGCAAACAAGGGCTTCGGCATGAACGTCACCGTCTTGCCCTGCAGGTACGCGGTGTTGCGGATCACGTATTTGTACAGCAGCATGTTGTCGGCCGACTTCACCAGCGTGTCGAAGCGCTGGTCGATTTCGCACTGCCCCCCGGTGGCCACTTCGTGATGATGGCATTCGATGTTCAACCCGCACTGCAGCATGGTCTCCACCATCCGGGCGCGCAGATCCTGATAATGATCCGTGGGCGGCACCGGAAAGTAGCCTTCTTTATAGCGCGGCCGGTAACCCAGGTTGTCGTTCTCGCGGCCGGAATTCCAGCGGCCCTCCTCGGCGTCGATGAAATAAAAACCCGAGTGTTGATTCTGATCGAAGCGGACGTTATCGAAAATGAAGAACTCCGCTTCGGCCCCGAAATACGCGGTGTCGCCGATTCCGCTGTTCTTCAAATACATTTCGGCTTTGCGCGCGATCCAGCGTGGATCGCGCTGGTAGCTTTGCCGCGTGATGGGATCGATCACGTCGCAGGTCATTACCAGCGTGGGAATTTCATAGAACGGATCGGTAAACGCGGTGCTCGCATCCGGGATGAGCAGCATGTCGCTTTCGTTGATCGCGGCCCAGCCCCGGATGCTGGATCCATCCATCCCAAAGCCTTCCTGGAACGAATCTTCGGAAAGCTCCGTAATCGGATAGGACACGTGATGTTGCAAGCCGGGAATATCGCAGAACCGCAAATCGAGTTGCTTCAGTCCGTTCTTCTTGGCGTATTCGAGGACTTCTGAAGGGGTCATGGAAGCTCCTGCAAGAGGGATCGTGGAACCCTTTTAACATATCGCATGACGATTCCATGAACTTGGCCCGTCCCAGCCCGGCTGCGATAATAAGCAGCGTGCCGGAACCGCTGATTGAAGCGCGACAAGTCGAAAAATTCTACGAACAGCCCAGCGACAACCGAATCCAGGTCATCGCGCCGCTGGACCTCGCCATCTATCCGGATGAGATTTTGACGCTGCTCGGACCGTCAGGCTCGGGCAAATCCACCCTGCTCCGCATCCTCACCGGCCTTTCTGAAGCGTCCGCCGGACAGGTGCTGTGGCACGGCTCTCCGGTCGACGGCCCGTGCGAGAACGTATCCATCGTCTTCCAGAGCTTCGCGCTGTTTCCCTGGCTCACCGTCTTGGAAAACGTCGAGGCGCCCTTGAAAGCCCGCGGCGTGTCGCCGGAAAATCGAACTGCGCGCAGCTTCAAAATGCTCGATTCAGTCGGCTTGGACGGCTTCGAGAGCGCCTATCCGAAAGAACTGTCGGGCGGCATGAAACAACGCGTGGGTTTTGCGCGGGCGCTGGTGGTGGAACCTGAAGTGCTCTTCATGGATGAACCATTCTCGGCCTTGGATGTTTTGACAGCCGAGAACCTTCGCAGCGAGCTGCTGGAGCTGTGGGAAGACAAAAAAATGCCCACGCGCGCGGTGTTCATCGTGACGCACAACATTGAGGAAGCCGTGCTGCTGGGCGATCGCATCGTGGTTCTCGGCAAAAACCCGGGCCGGATTCGCACCGACTTTCGCGTGGACCTTCCGCGCCCGCGCAATCGCAAGCACCTCCGCTTCACCAAGATCGTCGACTATATTTACCAGGTTCTGACCAAGCCGGATGGCGATCCCGCGCTTACGCTGTCGGGCCCCGCTTCAACCGACGTCCGCCCAAAATATCCGATGCTCCCGCACGCCCGCACCGGTGGCATCGCCGGATTCCTCGAAATTCTCGCCGATCACAATGGCCGCGAGGATGTGTACCGGCTGGCCGACCTGCTTTCGTTCGAGATCGACGATCTTCTGCCGATCGTGGAAGCGGCCGCTCTGCTCGGATTTGTAAAGGTCACCGAAGGCGACGTTGAGATCACTCCGGCGGGCCTGGAGTTTGCCAACGCGCTCATCCTGCGCCAGAAGGAGCTGTTTCGCAACGCCGCGCTCGAACACGTTGCGCTTTTGAAACAGATCAAGCGCGCTCTCGAATCGAAATCCGACCACACTCTTCCCGACGACTTCTTCCACGACATCCTGGACGAGCACTTCACCGAAGAGGAAACTGTCCGCCAGCTCGAGACGGCAATCAACTGGGGCCGCTACGCCGAATTGTTCGACCATGATTCGGAGCGTAAGCGATTCTTCATTCCCGAGGAAGCGCCAGGGCAGCCGCAAATCGTGGAAGTCGGAACCGAAACATGACGGTTCCCGGTCTTTCGCGTTCGCTGATCAAGGATCGTACCTGGAACTTCTTCATGGACGCCATCGTGTTCGCGGCGCTCTTCGCGACGGTCTACGCCATCGTCGCAGTGGCGCGCTACTGGTTCAGCGCACCCGTGGCCGCGGTCGAGATCTCACTTTCGCCCTGGGCAATTCCGCGCTACGCATTTTATTCGCTGGTCCGCATGATCGTGGCCTACGTGCTGAGCCTGGCGTTTGCGGTCGGCTATGGATATTTCGCCGCCTACCACAGGCGTCTCGAAGCCCCCATGCTCGCGGTGCTCGACATCCTGCAATCCATTCCGGTTTTGAGCTTTCTGCCGGGAGTGATGCTGGCCATGGTCTCGTTGTTCCCATCGCGCCAGTTGGGCGTCGAATTCGGATCCATCGTGCTCATTTTCACCGGCCAGGTGTGGAACATGGCCTTCAGCTTCTATGCGTCGTTGAAGGCGCTGCCGCGTGAGTTAATGGAAGCCTCTCGCGTGTACCGGTTCGGCAAAATCCAGCGATTTTTGCAGCTGGAATTGCCGCAGGGCGCCATCGGATTGGTGTGGAACTCCATGGTTTCGGTCGCGGGCGGCTGGTTCTTTCTGATGGCTTGCGAAATGTTCGTGCTCGGCAAACGCGATTTCCGCCTGCCGGGCCTGGGATCGTACCTGCAGTCGGCCGCCAGCGCCGGCGACACCACCGCCATCGCCTGGGGCATCGCCGCGATGATCGGCGTCGTCGTGCTGATCGATCAATTAGTTTGGCGCCCCGCCATCGCGTGGTCCGACAAATTTAAACTGGAGCAGGTAGAGAGCTCCAGCAATCACTCCTCGCCCGTGCTCAACCTGCTCCGCAAGTCGCCTTTGTTGGCCCGTTTGCGCAGCGGCGTTACCACGCCGCTGATGGAGCGCATGTACTCGTCTTCCGCTCGACGCCCGCCAGACGACGCTAAGACCGCGCCCTCGAATTGGCAACGGGCCTTCGTGGCTCTAGCCGCCATTATCGCCGTGCTGCTGATTCTTCATGGCGTGTTCCAGGGTCTGCTGGTGCTCAGAGGGATCACGCGCGCGGATATTCTGACAACGGTGGAAAGCGCGGGCGCAACCTTCCTGCGAGTTTTGGCGGCGCTCCTGATCGCATCGGCCTGGACCATCCCGGCCGGCGTCGCCATCGGCTTCAACCCGCGCCTGGCGCGAATCGCGCAGCCCATCGCGCAGATTGCCGCGTCGGTTCCGGCCACTGCATTGTTCCCCGTTCTGTTGCTCGGCTTGATCAGTCTCGGCGGCGGCCTCAACACCGGCTCCATTCTGCTGACGCTGCTGGGCACGCAATGGTACATCCTGTTCAACGTGATCGCGGGCGCCATCGCGATTCCGTCTGAATTCCGCGAAGTGGCCGATGTTTTCCGCTTCAGCCGGCTGGACCGCTGGCGCATCGTGATTCTCCCCGCCATTTTTCCGTATCTGGTCACGGGCCTGATTACCGCGTCGGGTGGCGCCTGGAACGCAAGCATCGTCGCCGAGTATTTCCACTTCAAAGGACAAGTGCTGTCCACCTTCGGCCTGGGCGCCGAGATCAGCTCGGCCACCGACGCGGGAAATTTCGCCGTTCTTCTTTTGTCGACCATCGTGATGGCGACTCTGGTTGTCTCGGTGAATCGACTGGTGTGGCGTCCACTGTACCGTCGCGCCGAGACGCGCTATCGTCTGGAAGCCTGATTTCCCGGTGTGCGTCTCACGTCGCGTTAGATCGGATTCCACCAGCCAGCCTGCCGCATCTCAGCAATGTCCACGTTTCGACCGAGTGGCGAGCCCGCATGCCGCCAGCCGATTATCGACAGAGTCGATCTCATTTCGCCGCCCGCGAGCGCGCCCGCATTCGCCCACATTAGCGTCTGTGCAGGCCGATGTTGAAATAAGCAAATAGTTGCAGCGCAAGATCCGTGAGTACATTCTCGACGATCGACACATGCTCGCGCACTTGACGCTCCAACATGCTGGGAGGCACGATCGGAAATACCCCGCGATGTGCGGCGTCATTGCGCGCATCTACCAGACTGTCGATATTGGCTGCAGCCCGGCTTATGTCCCCGGAGTCGAGGCCAAATCCGTCGTAAACGGCTTCGAGAGCACGCCAGGTCATCTGGTTGAGCTCGCCACGGCGGTTGATCGGCCTGATCTGAGCACGTCTACTAAGAAGTGAGGCAAACGGGTCTGCCGCGCCGATCATGTCAAAATTGACCGCCGCTCTAAAACGAGCTAAGTCCTCTTGATTGCGCCATTGAAGTAGCCGCGGTGAGACTTCGCCCCAGCCGAGTTTCATCCTGTTGACATGTTTGATGACACAGGCAGATATATCCTTAACGCCGCCTTCGAGCTGAGCATACGCAAGAACGGTTAAAGCCGATAAGACGAGGGTATCGGCGTCAATGCTCCTCGCCTTAATCGCGGCGAGGGTGCTGATACGGGTGTCGTAGCGTGCGTTAACGGCGCTTTCGAACGGGGACATTACTAGTCAAACTCGGCAGCTTCTGCTCGAAAACTCTTCGGACTTCCGCAATTCTCCTATGAAGTCGCGGAACCGCGTTCGCACCGGGTCCAACATTCTCTCTGAAATCCTCGTTCTCGTGTCCTACCGCCTCGTCCAGAATGCGCTTCGCGACGTCTGAGCTGGCCTCTTTTAAGCGATCGATCAAGGGCAAGAGTCCCATGGTCACGGCGTCGTAATAAGCAGGGGCGAGGCCCCCCAATGCCCGGTGGCCCTTGTGCTTTACGAAAGCCTCATCTCCGAACTTTTCCGCAAGGACCGCAAAAAGCCCGTTAAACGCTTCTTCCTCCGCTGGGTAGTCGAAACTGATCCTCTTCTTTACAACCGCTTCACTAAATTCATCCAACCAGTCAGAAATACTACCCTTATAAGTGTCTAATGAAACCTTTAGCGCGAAGAAGCGAAGCGCCAGTTCCTGTCGCCCCAGGCGCTGTTTCGCCTGATCGGAGAGGGTGTCCGTTACCTCTTGGAATCCCGAGTGCCTGGTACACTTACCGAGAAAGGAGAGGAACATCTCACCGGGTTCACCAACGATTCGCAGGGACGCGTTCCTGATTTCGTGGGCCTCGGCCGGCGATCCTCCTGAGTTAAGGCGTTTAAACATTTCGTAACGGAGGTTGGGGTCGTTGGTACGCCTTATAACAATCGCACGAAGGGTCTTTCGCTTGAGCTCCAGTTGAAGCACTCCGTCCAGACTAGCGAAATCGAGTCCGTTTAGAGACAGCAAAATATCACAGCCCACCAGCTTTGTTCCTGTTCCTCCGTTTTCATCCGAGGGTCCCGGTCTCTTGCCTGTTATGAACGTGATTAACGAACTCACCCGCTGCAGGCCGTCAATAAGCTCCAACACGCCGTCCTGCCTCTGAAAGAGGACAATCTGCGGCACCGGCAGCCCAAGGAACATTGATTCGATAAGACGGCTCTGCTGCTCCTGACTCCAGCGAAACATCCGCTGAAATGCGGGTTGAATGATTACCTCCTTATTCTCGTAAAGCCGAATCAGCTCCCCGGCGGAAAAATCGATCACCTCGAAGCGTATCTGGGAGGATCGTTCATCCAGCTCCTTCAAAAGACTAACCATGGGCCAATTGTAGCTGACAGTTTGGATCCCGGTGGCACGTTAAGACGGCCAAGAACGCATTGAGATGCATTTACCACATTGGGCCCCAGGCGCCGCGCATCGCCAGGGGAGAATGCTGCCCGCGCAAGAGGCGGGATGGAAGCACTCCACTCCGGGACGTGACCAGATCCATCCGGACGAAAGCCGCCATCTTGCGGAACTGACCCCGGTCGCAGCTTCGCCGCGAGCCGCCCAGCCTTTAGGCGTCCAGCCAACAACCAACCGCCAAGAACTAACAACCAGCCCCATTCACGGCCCTCCCTCATCGATCTCCCCCTCCCACCCAACAACTTCCGCCACACTGCACGCAAAATCGCCACCCGCCCGTGCTAAAACTGCACCCGAGGTTATCCATGACAAACCCGATCCCCACCCCAATCCCTAATCCCCAATCCCCAACCCCAGAGCCTCGCGTGCGCGCGAACCGCGCGAATGCGCTCCACTCCACCGGACCCCGCACCGCCGCCGGCAAACAGCGTTCTTCCCAGAATGCCCTCACCCACGGCCTCACCAGCCGTTCTCCCGTCCTCGCCACTGAGGACTCCGCCGCCTACCAGCTCCACTGCCGCCAGTTGTTCGACGAATACCAACCCGCCACGCCGACCGAAACCCAGCTGACTCAGGAACTCGCCGACACCGCCTGGCGCCTCAACCGCATCCCCTTGCTCGAAGCCACCCTTCTCGATCGCGCCGCCAACCCATCCAACGATCAAGCGAGAATCGATTTCGACATCGTCGACGCCCACCGCGCCCTCGCCACTCTCGGCATGCACGGATCGCGCCTCTCCCGCCAGTTCCAAAAAGCCTTGGATACACTCCGCGAAATCCAAGCCGAGCGCCGTCGCCAGCAAGAGCGCGCCCTCAAAGACGCCGCCGCCCTCCTCGAACTCCATAAACACAAAGGCATCCCCTACGATCCTGCCGAGCTTTTTTCACAGGATGGGTTCGTTTTTTCAAAGGACCAAATCGAAGCCTTCGCCCAGCGCCTGATCCTCCTCAACGAGTCGCGCCACATCGAACACGTACTGTTCCACATGCAGCCGCCCGCCTCCTTCAGAGCCGCCACCGTCAGCCCTGTTCAAGGGCCAAGGGACTCGGCCTTCGCTCCACCGTCGCCGCGGGCATACAATGCGGCGCACGTTCCACTAAGATAGTTAGTCGGCCGCTCAAGCCGATAAGCCCGCGTTTTACGAATAGGCCGCACACGCACTATGCCGAAACTCCAGCTCACGCTGGCCTGCTGGAATTACGATCGAACGCGCGCGTTGCTCGAGGGCCGCGTCACTGTCGACGGCGTGGATCTGAATTATCTCAACCTGCCGGTGGAAGAGACCTTCTTCCGCATGCTGCGCCATCAAGAATTCGACGTGGCGGAAATGTCGCTCTCGTCGTATACGCTGTCGCTCTTCCGCCAGAATCCTCCGTTCATCGCGATCCCGGTCTTTCCGTCGCGCATGTTCCGGCATTCCTGCATCTATATTCACGCGGGCAGCGGGATTCGCGAACCCCACCACTTGATTGGCAAACGCGTCGGCAGTCCGGAGTATCAGATGACCGCGCCAGTTTGGATTCGCGGCATCTTGAGTGACCAGTACGGCGTGCCCGTCACCAGCCCTTCCTACTTCACCGGAGGCGAGGAGCAGCCTGGCCGCACGGAAAAGATCGCGCTTTCTCTGCCGCCCGATTTTCGCGTGCAACCGATTCCCGCCGCCAAAACGCTTTCGGAAATGATCGCCACCGGCGAAATAGACGCGCTCTACACCGCGCGCGCCCCATCCTCATTCACCCCTGCCGCGGGCCCAGGTTCCGGTAATGTCCGCCGGCTCTTTGAAGACTACCAATCCGTGGAGCGCGACTATTATCTGAAGACCAAAATCTTTCCGATCATGCACGTCGTCGTGATTCGCCATGATGTTTACGAAAAACATCCTTGGGTGGCGCAGTCACTGACGAAAGCGTTCGCTCTCGCGCAGCGCGATACCTACCAGGATCTGCACGAAATGGGAGCGCTGAAGAGCATGCTGCCCTGGCTGGTGCAGCACGTCGAGGACACCGAAAAATTAATGGGCCGCGACTTCTGGCCATACGGCTTGGAGCCAAACATCCACGTGCTGCAGACGTTTTTGCGCTACTCGCATGAGCAAGGTCTCGCAAAACGCTTGCTCGCGCCGGCTGAATTGTTCGCGCCGGAATCGCTCGAGTCGTTTAAGATCTGAAAGCGGGATCTGATCGCAATGATGCCAAGTTGGTGGGCGCTAACCCGCGGCGATCTCGACACCACCATCGCGCAGGTCGGCCTCAATCTTGCGCAGATGGTGATTCCGGTCTTCCTCTTGCTGCCGGTCGGAATTTCAGCCGGATTCTCGTCACGCACATGCTGCCTGGCTACGCTTTCGGCTTTCTGGTCGGCTCCCTTGGCTTGGTGCTTCTAGCCGTGCGCCTGGCAAAACGCGAAGGCCGCTCCGGCGTTACCGCTCACGTTTATGGCAACAACGTGCCTGCCATCATCGCCTACACGCTGTCCATCATGCTGCCGGTGTATCTGGAAACGCACGATGCCAATCGGGCATGGGAGACCGGCGCGGCGGCGGTCGTCTACACCGGCATCATCAAGCTTGCGGCGGCGCCTTTCGCGGGCGTCTTCCGCCGATTCATCCCCGCTCCGGCTGCCATGACGGTCTTCGGCGCCGCCATGTACAGCTATCTTGCGCTGGTTCTTCTGCAGCGCGTTTTCGATCAACCGCTGGTCGGCCTGATCGCTCTCGCCATTGTCATCACCAGCGTCCTGGCCAACATTCCGATCACGCGCTGGCGCATTCCGCCGTTCCTCGCGGCCTGGAGCATCCCACTGCTGGTTGCCTTGGCAATTGGATACGTACATCCCGCTTGGCCCGGACTGTCGCTCCAGCTTCCCTTCGCCGCCACACCCGAGCCATTGCGCGCCATGACTCTCGCCCTGCCTTATCTTTCGGTAATTGCGCCGATCGCGATTTATCAGGTGCTGCAGGACATCGCGTCGGTGGCCGGAGCCGCTGCCGCCGGCGACGACTATGACGCCCGCGCCGTGCTGGCGTGCGACGGTCTGGGCACGCTGGCGTGCGGGCTCGCCGGAAGCGTGGTTACGCCGGTGATTTATGCCATGCATCCGCCGTACAAGGCCGTGGGCGCGCGCACCAGCTTCGCCTTCTGGACTCCGGTGCTATTTCTCGCGGCGGTGATGAGCGGGCTGACCATTTTCGTGGCGCAATTGTTTCCCTGGCCCATACTCGCGGCCATCATCGCTTACGTATCCGTCGGCGTCGGCGTGGCGGCATTGCGGCGCGTGGATCCGAAATACCTGGCCGCCGTGCTGCTCGGGTTCGTGCTCCCGGCCGGCGCGGTAGTGGCAACTGCGGTAAAATCGGCGCTGCCCGCGCTCCGTCTCTCGGCGGCGAATCCTGCGGTGCAAACCGCGCTGAACCAGTCCATCTACTGGTCCTCCGTTTTGGGACTGGGCAACGGGTTTTTATTCCTGGTTTTGGTGGTGGCTTCGGTGATCAGCGAACTGATCGATCGCTACTTCCCTCGCGCGGCGGTATGGTGCCTGATCGCCGCTGGGTTCTCCTGGCTTGGATTGATGCACTCCGCCGTTTTGCGCTGGGGGGCGCAACCTGACTACGCCGTAGGATGGCTGGCTGCCGCGCTAATCGTTTACTCGGCCCGGTGGTGGAGGGGCGATACAGCCAGTTCCTGACACACCGTGTCGAGACTGGTGAAGTCGCGCCGCTGGACGCCCGCCAGATTCGCGGCCAGCGCTTTGGCTTGTTCCGCCAGCGAGGGAAAACCATCGAAGGGCCGGCCGCTGTGCTCCGCGCATCCCCCGATGGCAAAAATGTGCCGATCGGAAGTCTCCAGCCGATCGTTCACCACAATTCCGCGACTCACCTCTAAGCCGGCATTGCGCGCGAGAATCGTGTTCGGCAGGAAATCCGTCGCGATGACCACCAGATCCGCTCCGAATTCCTCGCCACTGGTGAAAAGCACGGCTTCCACGTGTTCCTCCCCGAGCACGCTATCAATCTGCAGTTCGGACGAACTTCCGGACTCAACGATCACCACGTCGCAGCCGCGCTTTCGCAGGCCCCGCGCAGCCTCCGCCGCCAGCCAGCCGCCGATTACTACGGCTCGCACTCCCGGAGCCGCCGCTTCCGCCAGCCTGCGGATATCATCCAGCGTGCAGAATACAAAGACGCCGGCCTTATCCAGACCGCCGATCGCCGGAATCTCAGGGCTCGATCCGGTGGCCAGAATCAGCTTGTCGTAACTGGTCCAATCGCCGTCACTGCTGCGAACCGCTCGATTCAGACGGTCGATCTCCTCCACGCGGATGCCAAGGCGCGTGCGGATGCCGTGCTCCTGGTACCACTCGATATCGTTTAAGGTGATGCTGTCGATCTCTCGTTCGCCCGCCAGCACGCTCGGGAGCAACGTTCGGTCATAATTGGCGTGGGGTTCGTCGCCGAAAATGGTGATGTCGAAAACCTGACCGCGCTTGATAAGTTCTTCTACGCAGGCCACGCCGGACATCCCGTTACCCGCGAAAACAAAATGCTCAAACCGAGGTTCGTTCATCCCGCGCACTGGTTGCCATTCAATAGATCCTTATCGTTGAACGCTGGTGAAGGTGCTCAGGCCGATGAGCACATCTCGGAGGCAAACGGACTCCGTGGTTTTGACGAACTCCCATCCAACCGCACACGATGGGAGAGAGGTCACTATTAAGTATATTTGCAGCTCGATTGGCCGTAAAGAAGAAATTTTCTATGACTCGCATTCACAACCTTGCATAACTTGCGCAGCCTTGGCTCCCGTCCCAGAAGTTTGCTAAGAAAGTCAGCCACGTAGGGCGGTTCCCCTGGACCGCGGCCGACGCCCGCGTCGGCCTCCCGTTCTCGCATATTGGCAAGGGCCGGACCAGGGGTCCGGCGCGGACGCAGGCGTCCGCCCCACCCCCGATTTATCACACGAACCATTGGGACAGAAGACTAGGTACTGCCGTCACTTCTCGGTAGCCACGAACACCCCGGTCCATTCCTCCGGTGGCGGAGCGCGCACGAATTCGCGGCACCGTTCCAGCAGCAATGCCGCGGGTTTGTCTTCAGGGCGGAGGCGCAAGGCTGCCTTGTACCGTTCGGCAGCGCCGCGGAAGTCTCGCTCCAGGTAGGTCCCCAGGCCATCGACGAAGAGGCGCGCCAGCTCGCGGGCGACGGCATCGTCTTCAGACGCCAGACACAACGGCTCCCACACTTCCACGCCCTGGCGCTTGCCCTTGACCTGAACCAGGCCCACCGGCCGCGCCACAATCCCGTCGCGCAGCGCCTCGCCGCGTGGGTCGCTGATCAATATCTCCGTGCCGTATAGCTTGTTCAAGCCTTCCAGCCGCGAAGCCAGGTTCACCGTGTCTCCCATCACCGTGTAATTAAACCGGTCATGCGAACCGACGTTGCCTACCAGCACGTCTCCGGTGGCGATGCCGATACGAGCGCGGATATCTGCGAGTCCCGGAATATCGGGCGCGGATCTCAATTCGGCCAGCTTGCGTTGCGACCGCAGCGCCGCCTCCGAGGCCCGCGCGGCGTGATCGGTGGTCGGCAGGGGAGCGCCCCAAAACGCCATGATGGCATCGCCGATAAACTTGTCCACGGTCCCGGCTTGCGCCGCGATCACCTGGGTCATTTCATCGAAATAGCGGCTCAACAAGTGCACCAGCTCATCGGGCGTCATCGTCTCGGCGATCGACGTCATCCCCGCAATATCGGAGAAATAAACCGTCATCTCACGCGTCTGACCTTGCAGCGTAGCTTCTTGTCCGGACTCCAGCATGGCGCGCACCAGGTCGCGAGGCACGTAGAAGGAAAACGACCGCAAGCTACCCTTCATAAGGAGCAGCGATTCGTCCATGGCGGCCACTTCTTTGAAGATCGTGTTCATCGGCGGGCGAACACTCAGTTGAAAATCTCCAACCTCTGCCATTTCCGACGCCAGCCGCGTGAGCGGAACCGAGATGCGGCGCGCCAGGATCATGGTAAAGAGCAGGCCGATACACAAAGCCGCCACTGCGACCGCGAATGCGGCCCGCCGGTTTTGCGCTAGTACCCCCGTGAAATCCGACTCGGGCGCGTATGCGCCCAGAAACCATGTGGGACCGCCCGCCACTTTCAAGCGCCGGTATCCGGCGATATAGCTCTGCTGCTTTGCCCGCCTCACGGGAAACTGCTCCTCCGTCAGGACTCTTTCCCGTGCGATAAAGGCCTGGAAAACGGGATCGGGCACCTCCGCTTCGGTCACCAGCTTGCCCGCCGTCCCTCGGCCCGCGTTCTCCACCAACCGCAAGCCGGGAAAGGCGATTACATGTCCGTCTTCATCAAATATGAACACCTTGCCGTGTTTTCCGAAATGCAGTTGGCTGACGAAATCCGAAAGGATGTTGAGATTGAAGTCGACGGTTAAGACCCCGAGCAACTTTCCATCTTTCGCGTAGCGGGGGTTCGCGCACGTAATACCCGGAAGCCCTTCGTCGTAAAAAATGACTGGTCCCACCCAGACCAGTTTCCCGGCTCGCGTGGCAGCCTTGTAGAACTCTTCGTCGCGGGGATCGTAGTCGTTTGCGGTCTCCTCGTAATGCCGTTCCCAGGCGCCGCTTTCTCCGGCCGCAAAGTCGTGGAGTCCGCCGCGGCCCTTCAGAGTGGTTTGGCTCACGTGCAGCGAACCGTCGGGAGCGCGATAAGCTCCCGTGAAATCGCCCATTGCATCGCTGTAGCTGGCCCAGGCGAAGGTAGGATTGGCGCGCAGCACCTCGGTAAAGTGGCGCGCAAGCAGGTCTTGGTCCTCCCGTAAGACCGCGTTGCTCAGCAGCTTCTCTGAAAGCTGCGCCGCAGTGACCGCCCCCTGCAAGTGGTCCTGGACTCGCGCATCCAGGCGGGTGAGAAGGTCGCGGACCTGCGCGTCGGTCATTTCGACAATCGCGGTGTGAGTATTGGCCAGACTGGCCCACGCAACCAGCGCAATGGCGCCGGACACCAGCAAGCTCACCGCGACCCCCAGTCCCACGCGATACGGAACGCGCCTGGGTTGTCTTTTGCCGGCCATCGCCATGTCGTTAGCATACGGCAGGCTCCGGTTGCCGCGGGCCGCTGATGCAAGCATTAGAGCGCCCTGGCTTCAAACTCGTACACTTCGTCATTCTTGACGGCGTAGCGCACTTCTATCGGACGGCAGCACACTTCGCAGTCTTCGATGTAGGTCTGTCTCTTCACTGAGGTGTCCAGCACCATCGATATTCGTTCCGGGCAGTATGGGCATGCGAAGAAGTACTCCACTCCGCTCAGGATAAGCGATTGGCCCGTTCAATTTAGGCCCATGAAGTTCCGCGACACCCCTCCAGCCCGCGGGGGGTGGCGGAAGCCGTTCACTGAAGAATGAAAAAAATGTTGCCCCTCCCAGCCCCACGGCACAAGCTAATCGGGACCATGGGAGATTGACAGTCATTCAAATGGTCTACACTGGTGAGGTAGTTTGAATTGACTCGTCTTCAGTCCTCCGCGGCGCTGAGAGCTGTAACGTTCGATTCTGGGAAGATCGAATAGGCGTCACCGTCCCCATGCGACGCACGGCCGAGCGGAACTTCGTAACATCGGCGGCCGCGCGACATCTCCCCGCTGGATAACGCGGAAGCACTGGAATCACACGTGTAATCGTGCCTTGTTGACGTCCGGATTAGTAGGGGGCCGGAAAAACAACATGTATGCACGCATTCTGATTGTCGAGGATGAGCAAGTCACCGCCGAAGATCTGCGCGATACTCTGACCGGCCTGGGATATACCGTTACCGCGTCAGTCTCCAATGGCGCCGATGCCATCGCGCAGGTCAAAGAGAACGCGCCGGATATGGTCTTGATGGACATTCGCATCCAAGGCGAAATAGACGGCACGGCAACGGCCCGCGTACTCCGGGAGCGCTTTCAAATCCCGGTGATCTACTTGACGGCGCACGCCGACACCGAAACGCTGCAGCGCGCCAAAGATGCCGAGCCTCTCGGTTACATCATGAAGCCGTTTCAAGAAGCTTCCCTGCATGCCGGCATCGAGATCGCTCTCCACAAACATCGCGAGGATATGAAGGCCCGGGAGAAACAGGAACTGGTGGCTTCCACCTTGCGAGCGATATCGGAAGCCGTCATTTCGATGGATCGGCAAAGGACCATCACGCTCTTCAATCCCGCGGCCGAAGCCTGGACCGGCCGGCGAAGCCGGGAAGCGCTGGGACAGCCGTTGGATCAGGTCTTCCAAGCGGTGGGGCCGGACGGAGAAAAGGTCCGGAACCCTTGGGAGCAGGTGCTTTCGGACGGTTCGCTGCAGGATCTGCCAGGGGGCACTACGCTGGTGTCGGGCGCTGGTGAAAGACGCCCCATTAGCGGCAGTGTCGCTCCCATTCTGGACCACAAAGGTGCGGTGGCGGGAGCGGTGCTGGTTTTTGGGCGCGCCGTCCCCCCACGAGTACCAAGCCGGCCCGCGGCTCCCGGGGGTGCGCGCAGAGACGACGGAATCCAGCTCGGAACCTTCAAGATGATCGCCGTGTCGCCCGCTATGAAGCAAGTGCTCACTTTCGCACAGCGCGTGGCGCAGAGCGAGGTGTCCACCGTTTTGCTGGAAGGCGAGAGTGGAACGGGCAAGGACGTTCTGGCGCAGTTTCTGCACTACTATGGCCGCAGACACGAAGGACCGTTCGTGGCGCTCAACTGCGCCGCCATTCCGGAAACGCTGCTCGAAAGTGAACTCTTTGGCTACGAGAAGGGAGCCTTCACCGATGCCCGCGCCGCCAAGGCCGGTATCCTGGAGATCGCATCCAGCGGATCTATTTTCCTGGATGAAATTGGCGAGATGCCGCTCACCGTGCAAGCCAAGCTGTTGCGCGTTCTGGAAGAGCAGTGCTTCCGGCGGCTGGGGGGAGTGCGCGACATTCAGATAGATGTGCGCGTGGTAGCGGCCACCAACCGGAGACTGACCGACGCTATTGAGGAAGGCAGGTTCCGGCTGGATTTGTACTACCGGCTGAATGTGATCCAAGTGTCGCTCCCGGCCTTGCGGGAGCGCAAGGAAGATATCCTGCCGCTGGTGGAACATTTCATTCATCTTTACAACGGCAAGTTCAAGCGCAACATCCAGGGAGTCTCGCACACGGCGGCGGCCGCGCTGATGTCCCACGCCTGGCCGGGAAACGTCCGCGAACTGCGCAACGTTGTGGAGCGGGCCATGGTGTTGGAAGAATCCGAGCGCATCCAAAGCTCCAGCCTGTATATCGATTCCAACGGTGGAGGTATCGGCCGTCCATGCGTGCCGGCGGCGGAGGAGCCGGAAGCCCCCTTTCAAGCCAGCCTGGCCGAAGCTGAGAAGAACCTGGTGGTGAAAGCGCTGCACAAGGCCGGCGGAAACCAAACGCGCGCCGCAGTGCTGCTCGGCATCACGCGCGACACGCTCCGTTACAAGATGAAGAAGTTCGATTTGCGCTAGACATCCTGCGGTAGAGATGTTCTGTCCTCACAACATGCAGCTTCGAAAGGTATTTCTCGGACAGGCTCCCAGCCAGTCTCCCGTCCGTGTAGGGCGGTTCCCCTGGACCGCGGCCGACGCCCTCGTCGGCCTCTCGTTCTCGCGTGTTGGCAAGGGCCGGACCTGGGGTCCGGCGCGGGCGTCCGCCCCACCCCCGATTTGTCACACGAACCATTGGGACGGAAGACTAGTGAGTCAGCGAGTAAATGACGTAGTTCACGCCGATCCGGATTCCCAGAGCCGAATACTTTTCCGGATACTCCGGATCGTCGGCCCATTCCCAGGAATCGCCGATATCGGAATTGAATGACATCGCCACCATGACGCGGCCCTTATCGTCCATGATCCCGCGCCAATGCGGAGTGGCGCCATCGTTGCGATAGGTGGTGCCGCGCCGGATGGCCCACTGTCCCGGCACTTGATAGCGGTCGTCCAGATCGTAGACGGTGTGAAATATCGAATCGGTATCGGGGACTTCGACCACCGGCCGGTCCGGGAAAACCAGCCGCATGGTTTCGTAGAATCGATCCCACTCTTCGGTGCCCCAGAAATCGTCCAGCATGAGAAAACCGCCGCGCAGCAGGTACTCGCGCAGTTTTTGGATCTGGCTGCCCGTCAGCTTCCAATCTCCCATTTCGCCCGCGTTGAGCCAGGGCCAGTTGTAAACGTCGTCGCCGTCATCCAGATTCACCGGTTGTTCGATGGAGCGCGCCGACACGCGAGTCAAGCGGCGCAGCGCCAGCGCGAAATGCCGATCGGCGCGTGGGTAATCCTGTGTCCAACTGGTGCCGCCTTCCAGCCATGTCGACCCCGCCCCGTAACCGAAGTAGCGTCCGAAACGCGCGTTGGGATGCTGCGGATACATCAAACGCGCGAAGACCCATTCGGTCTTCTCCTGCCAGTCTGCCGGCATGTCCACGTTGTCGTAAGGTTCCATGCTGCGATAGAGACGCCAGGGCCGCTGGAAGCCATAGAGCGTCACCGCAAACGAGATGCCCGCGCCCAACCACAGCGCAGTTCGGAGAGTCATTGCACCCTAGTGCGAGAATAGCACCCTTGCGAGCGAAGCCAGCCAACAGGGGAACGGGTCCGACAAAGAGGGGAACGGGGCCTCCACCGCGGAAGCCCCTTGCCTGTTAGCGCTGCGCGATCGGACTGCGCAAAGCTTGCTCGTTCACCATGCCCTCGGCTAGATGAGTGAGCTTCTGATCCGCTCTCTTTTCCTCTTGCAGTGTCTGCTCCAGCAGCGACGCCGCCTCGCTCAGGCCCAGGATTTCAGCAAATGTACGAGCCGAACCGTAGGCCGCGATTTCATAATGCTCCACGCGGTTCGCAGCGGCAATCAAGCCGGCGTCGCGCAAGGGCGATTGGTCTATGTCACTGATGGTGTCTTCACCTTCACTGACCAGTCCCTTCATGGCATCGCAGGTTTGACCCTTGGGGTCCTGGCCCACCATGCGGAAGACGTCTTCCAGGCGTCGAACGTGTCCCTCCGTCTCGATCAAGTGAGATTCGAAGGCTTTGCGAAGGGATAGCGAAGTGCTGGCTTCGGCCATCTTTGGCAGGGCCTTCACCAGCCGACGCTCGGCATCGTAAAGGTCCTCTATTTGTTGCAGGAACAAATCTTCCATGTTTTCGATTTTCATCATGACGCTCCTTCATTTAGGATTGGGAGTATTCACTCCCCGTTTGTTAGACCGAATCCCAGCCAAACGTTGTTCAGGTTTTTATCATGTTCATCTGAAGCTGCAGCTCAGCCGCGCGTCACCGCTGCTGCGCCCGGTTCTCCGGCTCGACAGCCCACGTTCTTCTTTTCTAAAATCAAAGGCTCACTTGGCCTAAGAGCAGCAGTACCAGGAAGATGACAAGAATGGTTCCCAGAGCGCCGGTTGGATAGTAGCCCCAGCTGCGGCTATAGGGCCAAGCCGGGGTAGCGCCGATCAACAATACGATCAACACGATTAATAGAATCAACATAAGACGGGCCTTCCTTCCCCCTCCAGTCAGGCACTTTTCCTTCCAACGGCGAAAGACGGCGCGCATCACCAGCGCTAAACTGTAAACGGCTGATTCTAAGGCTCTCTACTGTTGCAATCGGAACGAAGGGTGGCATCGGCGGCGTGACGATGTTCTGAAGTTCCTACGCTCGGTCCGCAATCGGAATGCAAATGTTACTCGCCGATAACGTCGCCAGATAATTCCGCCGATTATAGCTGTGAAGTCTTATGATCTGTCGGTCATGTTACCGTAGGAATTTGGCGCCTCCCCCACCTCCTCACCGTCCAAGCGGCGCGCGGGCCAGTACGTCTCCCGCGATATGTACGGCTATTGTTTGCGCCGTGGTTGCCCTGTGCCTGCTCGGGTGCGGTAAGAGCGCCGCTCAATACATGGAGCGCGGAAATCAGCTTTTTGCCGCCGGGCGGTATAGCGATGCCACGCTCAACTATCTCAACGCCATAAAGAAGAACCCAGGTTCGGGGGAAGCTTATTACCAACTGGGGCTGGTTCTGTTAAAGCAGAATAAGGTGCCGGATGCTTATCAAGCTTTCAGTCACGCGGCGCAGCTCAGTCCCAAGAACCTGCGCGCCAAGATACAACTGGCGAATCTGTCGCTGACTATCTACGCGCGCGATTCCAGGCGCCCCGCCGCACTCTACAATCAGGCGGCCTCCATCGCTCATGAGTTGCTGTTGCCGGGCGGAAATCGCGTGGAAGGGCTGCGCATCACGGGCGCGCTGGCTCTTATCGACAACCAGCCGGCCAAGGCGGTGGAAGTTCTGAGGGAAGCCGCGCGCATCGCCCCAAATAACCCGGAGGTGGGAGGTAGCCTGGCAGAAGCGTTGCTGCGCGATAATCAGCCGGACGAAGCCGAGAAAACAGCCCGGCATGCAGTAGAGCATGCCCCGCATTATGATCCCGCTTATGAAATCTTGTACGCGATTTACGCCTCCCAACAGAACTGGGAAAAGGCGGAGGCGCTTTTGAAATTATGGGGCGCGAATAATCCCAAGGAATCGAACCCGGTGCTCCGTCTGGCGGCGTATTACTATGGCCGAAAGCAGCCTGACGATGGCGAGAAAACGCTCAATTCGCTGCTCGGCCGGCGGGCTCAGTTTCCGCAAGCGGATTTACTGGTCGGGGATTTTCATGCGCTGATCCATGCGCCCGAAAAGGCGTTGGCGGACTACCAGCGCGGCGAAGCCAGAGATCGCAACCGCCAGCAGGCTTATCAGGAGCGTGTGGCAAGCATGCTGGCCACGCTGGGACGGCGCAACGAAGCGATGAAGGCCGCCGACGCCATCCTGGCGAAGGATCCCAGGAACCAGTTCGTGCGGGCGCTCAAAGTACAACTCCTGGAACAGATGGGCGGCGCGCAGAACCTGAACACCGCGGCCACCCTGGCAAACGAACTGGCCACCGAGGCTCCCAACAACGCGAGAGTTCAAATGCTGGCCGGACAGGCTTTCTTGATGAAAGGCAGCCTGGACGAGGCACGGGATCATCTGCAACGCGCGGCCCAGGCGGACCCGCGATCTGAGTCCGCGCAACTGGCTTTGGCGCGCGAGGAGCTGTTGCGGAAAAACTATGCGGGCGTGCTGGAGCGCGCCAATGCAGCTTTGGCGATCCGCCAGAACGATCCGAACGCGCGGTTGTTCCGCGTGATCGGTCTGACGGGTACGCACTCCTATGGAGCGGCGAAAACCGAAGCCGAGCAACTGGCCCGCGACACCAGGGACGCGCCCCAGGTGGAGATGCAACTGGGGATCATCGCGTTGGGGCAAGGCAACTACGCGCAGGCGGAAGAATTGTTTCGCAAGCTCTACAAAGAAGGATCCCCCGATATCCAACCGCTGGCCGGGCTGGTGAATACCTATGAGGCCGAGCACCTGCCCGAGCGGGCCCTGGCGCTGACCCAGGCGGAAGCACAGCGTGCTCCCGAGTCTCGGGGAAAAGCTGCGCTCCTGGTGGCTACCGCCGAAGCGAACGGCAAATACGACGTGGCGCTTTCGGAACTGCAGAAGATGGCCTCGCAATATCCGGCTTCGGCGGACGTGCAGATACGAATTGGAGCGCTGCAGTTGAAGAACGGCAAGCTACCCGAGGCTCTGGGGGCCTTCGAGCGAGCTCGCCAGCTGGCGCCGGATGGCAAACGTATCGACGCGATGGTCGCGAATCTACAGGAACAGATGGGTAAGAAGCCGGAGGCCATCGCGAGCTATCGCAAGGCTATCGCGAAATCGCCGGAGGATGCGACAGCGCTGAACAACCTGGCTTTCCTTTTGGCGGACAGCGGTGGGGATGCCAAGGAAGCTCTGCAGCTGGCGAGCGCGGCCATCCGTAAGAATCCCAACGCCCCACAGTTCCGGGACACGCTTGCGTGGGTACAAATCAAGATGCACAACACTGCGGAGGCGCTGCCGATTCTCGAGTCGCTCACCAAAAAATACCCGGGGGACAACACCTTTCGCTATCATTACGCCGTGGCGCTGATCGAGAGCGGCGATCGCGCGGCGGCCAGGCGGCAGGCGGAAACGGCCTTGTCCAACAAGCCTCCCACCGAACTGGCCGGCGCCCTGCGGGATTTACTCGCGCAGGCAAAATAGCGCGCAGTCAACTTTGACGCCCAGGCCCCGCGTGGTATTTTGGTGAGTTCCCCAATTATGTGCACCTACAACGGCGCCGCCGGCTACACCCTCTCGCAAGGACAGTAATTTGACCCAGCCACTGGTCGGCATCATCATGGGCAGCAAGTCCGACTGGGAGACGATGCGCGCGGCCGCCGAAACGCTGGCGTGCTTCGGCGTGGCGCATGAAGCCAAGGTAGTCTCCGCGCATCGCACGCCGGCCTGGATGGTGGAGTACGCATCGGGCGCAGAGGCGCGCGGGTTGCTGGTGATCATCGCCGGAGCGGGCGGCGCGGCGCATCTTCCAGGAATGGTGGCGGCCAACACGCTGCTGCCGGTGTTGGGCGTGCCGGTGGAAAGCCACGCGCTGAAAGGCATGGATTCGCTGCTTTCCATCGTGCAAATGCCCGGCGGGATTCCGGTGGGCACGTTGGCCATCGGCAAAGCCGGCGCGCAGAACGCCGCCCTGCTCGCGGTGGCCATCCTGGCGAATCACGATCCGGCGTTGCGCCAGAAGCTGCGCTTGTTTCGTGAGGAACAGGCCGGCGAAGTCCGTTCGGCAGAGTTGGCGTGACAAGCCCCGTCTTTTCCGGACCTTTCATAGGGCCCGGCGCCGCCATTGGCGTGCTGGGCAGCGGCCAGCTGGGGCGGATGTTCGCCATCGCGGCCCGGCGCATGGGTTATCGCGTCCACACGCTGTCGCCCGATTCGGACACGCCCACCGGGCAGGTGGCGGATGTGGAAATACAGGCTTCCTACGATGACCTGGACGCGGTGTCGGATTTCGCGCGGCACGTCAGCGTTGTAACATTCGAGTTCGAAAATGTTCCCGCGCCAACCGCCGGGGCCGCCGCTCGATGCGCGCCCGTTCGTCCCAGCGGATCGGTTCTGCACACCACCCAGCAGCGCATCCGCGAAAAGTCGTTCCTCGCCAGTGCGGGCCTGCCCACCACGCCGTACCGCGAAGTGCGCTCCATCGACGGTCTGCATCGCGCCATCGCCGATTTCGGGTGCCCGGCGGTGCTGAAGACCGCCGCCTTTGGTTACGACGGCAAAGGTCAGTTCCGGATTGACGCGCCGGGCCGTGCGGCCGAAGCCTGGAACGCGATCGGCAAGCAGGAGGCCGTGCTCGAAGCGTTCATCGATTTCGATTGCGAAATTTCGGTGGTGGCGGCGCGCGGCGCCGACGGCGAATTCGTACACTTCGGCGCCATCGAGAATCAGCACAGCCGGCACATCCTGGATGTTTCGATCGCCCCGGCGCGCGTTTCGCGGCGAATCGCCGAAGAAGCCGTGGATCTGGCGCGCTGCGTTCTCGAAAAACTGGACGTGGTGGGCGTGCTGTGCGTTGAGTTTTTCGTGACGCACGACGGATCGCTCTTGATCAATGAGCTTGCGCCGCGTCCGCACAACTCCGGGCACCTGACCGTGGACGCCTGCATCACCAGCCAGTTCGAGCAGCAGTTGCGCGCGGTGTGCGGGCTGCCGCTCGGGTCGACGGAGATGCATCGCCCCGCCGCCATGGCGAATCTCCTGGGGGATTTATGGACGCGCGGAGAACCCGATTGGCGCGCGGCTTGCGCGTTTCCCGGCGTGAAACTGCATCTGTACGGAAAGCTGGAGCCTCGGCCGGGGCGCAAGATGGGGCATTTAACCGCACTGAACAACGATCCCGAGGAAGCCTACCGGACCGTGTTGGCCGCGCGAAGTAGCTTGCTCCGTTGACTGGCCGGCGCGGGAACGCTTCGCGCGGCTGCTAATCTGAAATCAATGCACGCTGTTCGCCAATGGCTGCGCGACGCCTCTTCCATCGCCGTCCTCACCGGCGCGGGAGTGTCGGCTGAGAGCGGCGTGCCAACGTTTCGCGGCGGCGCTCCAGGCACACCGGGATTGTGGAAGCAGTATCGCGCCGAAGACCTTGCCACGCCCGGCGCATTTGCGCGCGATCCGAAACTGGTGTGGGAATGGTATGACTGGCGCCGGTCACTGATCGCGCAGGCCAAACCCAATCCCGGCCACTATGCGCTCGCCGCGGCCGAAGCACGCGCGCCGAAATTCACGCTCATCACGCAAAACGTAGACGGACTGCATGAGCTGGCCGGCAGCCGCAACGTTCTTCGCTTGCACGGCAGCATCTGGATGCTGCGCTGCGTCGAGTGCCGGCGGGAGCGCGAGGATCGCCGCACGCCGCTTCCCGAAATCCCTCCGCGCTGCGAATGCGGCGGCATGCTGCGCCCCGGCGTGGTGTGGTTCGGCGAGCCGCTGCCATCGAAAATTTGGCTGGACGCCGAGACAGCCGCGCGGCAGGCCGGCCTGTTTCTGTTGATCGGAACATCGGCAGTGGTCTATCCAGCCGCGGGACTCGCCCCGATCGCAAAATCGTCCGGCGCGCGCGTGGTCGAAATCAACATCGCGGAAACGGGCCTCTCGGATTCGATCGACGAATTCCTGCAAGGGCCGTCGGGCGAGCTGCTACCCCAATTGATGGCATGAAGATTTGTTACCTAGACGCGTTCTCAGGAATCAGCGGAGACATGACGGTTGGCGCGCTGATCGACGCCGGCGCAGACAGCCCTACCCTGGTGCGCGCGCTCGAAGCTCTCGGCACCGGAGCCAGGTTCGAAGTGGAAAAGACCAGGCGGCGCGGCATCGCAGCTTCGAAATTCCGCGTGCTTGCCGGTCAAGACGGCGACGGCAAAACCCATCGCCATCTGAAGCACATCCTCGAGATCGTCGCGAACTCCGGGATCTCGGATCGCGCCAAACAAAATGCCTCGGCCGTGTTTCAGCGGCTGGGCGAGGCCGAAGCCAAGGTCCACTGCGTTTCCATCGAAAAGATCCATTTCCACGAAGTTGGCGCGGTGGATTCCATCTGCGATATCGTCGGCGCCTGCATCGGTCTCGACCTGCTCGATATCGGCGCGGTGTACAGTTCGGCCATCAACGTTGGCAGCGGGACCGTTAAGACGGAGCACGGCATCCTGCCGGTCCCCGCTCCCGCCACATCCGAACTGCTTGCGGGAAAGCCCATCTACGCACGTGGCCCGAGCCTGGAATTGACCACTCCCACCGGCGCCGCCATCGCCACTGCGCTGGCCGCCGATTTTGGCGCGCTGCCACCGATGCGGGTGATCGCGAGCGGCTACGGAGCTGGCGATTACGATTTTCCCGAGCATGCCAACGTGCTGCGCGTTCTGATCGGGGAAACCAGCGGCGCCGAAGAATCCACAACCGTAGCGGTGCTCGAAGCCAACATCGACGATTCCACCCCGCAAGTCCTCGGCTACGCCATGGAGCGATTGCTCGAAGCCGGCGCGCTCGACGTAACGCTGGCTTCCGTTCAGATGAAGAAGAGCCGGCCGGGGACGCTGCTGAGCGTCATCGCGCGTCCGGAAGATCGCGAAGCGCTGGCGCGCCTGATCTTTGAAGAAACATCCACGCTCGGTCTCCGCATTTATTCGGCCGAGCGCCGTGTAAAGGCCCGGCAATCGGTCGAAATCGCGACGCCCCACGGCACCGTGCGAATGAAGATCGCCGAGAACGGATCGTTCGCCCCCGAATACGAGGACTGCCGCCGGCTGGCGCGCGAATCCGGCGTGCCGCTGATGCAGATTCTATCCGAGGCGAACCTCACCTACCTGAAGAATATTCGATGAAATATTACCTCACCACTCCCATCTATTACGTCAACGCCGCTCCGCACCTGGGTACCGCTTACTCCACCTTCGTCGCGGACCTGATTAAGCGCTTCAAGAAAATGGAAGGTTACCATCCGGTGGTTCTCACCACCGGCTCCGACGAACATAGCCTGAAAGTGGAGCGCGCCGCGCAGGCCGCGGGCACCAACCCGCTGGCGTACACCACCAAGATGGCGGCCGAGTTTATCAGCCAGTGGGCCAAGCTCGGCATCGATTACGACCATTTCATTCGCACCTCCGATCCCCAGCATCACGAGACCGTGCGCTGGCTGTTCGAGCGCTGCCAGAAGAACGGCTACATCTATAAGGGCGCCTATACGGGCGCGTATTGCGTCAGCGAGGAAGCCTACGTCAACGATGTACAGCCGGGTGAACCTTGCCCGACTTGTGGCACGCCTACTCAGACCGTGACGGAAGAGAATTATTTCTTCAAACTTTCGGCGTTTCAGAAACCGTTGATCGAGTTGTACGAAAAGAGCCCCAACTTCGTGAAGCCCGATCACCGGCGCAACGAAATGATCGCGTTCGTCCAGCAAGGGTTGAACGATCTTTCTATCACGCGAACCAATATTCAATGGGGCATTCCCGCGCCCGTGGAGGGCCATCACGTCTTCTACGTCTGGTTCGACGCGTTGATCTCCTACATGAGCGCGGTGAAGAATGACGATTTGTGGCCCGCCGATCTGCACCTGATCGGCAAGGATATTCTGCGCTTCCATGCCGTCTTTTGGCCGGCGTTCCTGATGGCCGCCGATCTTCCGCTGCCCAAGCAGGTTTTCGCGCACGGCTGGATTCTGCACGAAGAAAACAAGATGAGCAAGTCGCGCGGAAACGTGGTGCGGCCGGGCCCCATCGTGGATGTAGCGGGCGTCGACGCGCTGCGTTACTTCCTGCTGCGCGAGATCACCTTCGGACAGGACGGCAGCTTCAGCTACGATGCCTTAATCCAGCGCTACAACGCGGATCTCGCGAATGGACTCGGCAATCTCGCCAGCCGCACCCTGACCCTGATCCAGCAAAATCGCAATGGATTGATTCCGGATTCACCCGGAGCGCCCGACATCGCCGAAGCGGCGCGCCGGACCACGGAAATCACCATGGATGCATTCTGCGATTTCAATTTTTCTCGAGGTCTGGAAACCCTGTGGACCTTCATTTCTGTGATCGACAAGTTCATCGTTGAACGCGCGCCGTGGAAACTTGGCAAAGATACCTCCGAATTCGCTCAAAACAGGCTGGACGAGACGTTGTATAGCGCTGCCGAAGCGCTCCGGATCATTTGCGCCTGGGTTTACCCCGTGATGCCCAATTCGGCTCGCAACATTTGGATACAGCTCGGCATGACGGCCCCCATTGAATCCGCTACGTTCGCCGATCTGCACTGGGGCAAACTGCCGGCCGGACAGAAAATCGGTTCGGTGGCCGCCGTCTTTCCCCGCCTGGACGCGAGCGCCGTCGTCAAGATGGAGAATCTTGAAGTGCAGGAGAAGGCCCGGCAGGCAGAGCTTTTCGGAACTGCCAAGGCCGCCGCGAGCCCGGCTGCAGGGCCGGATTCCGCGAAGATCGCCATCGACGATTTTGTAAAAATCGACTTGCGCGTTGGCCAGGTGGTCTCGGCTGAACGAGTGAAAGGCTCCGACAAGCTTTTGCATATGAAGGTGGACATCGGTGAAGAACAACCGCGAACCATTGTGGCGGGCATCGCCGAATCCTACCCGCCCGAAACGATGCTCGGCCGTAAAGTTGTGATCGTCGCCAATCTCCAGCCGCGGAAGTTGCGCGGAATCGAATCGAATGGCATGATCGTGGCCGCATCGCCCGAAGGCGGCAGGCCGGTGCTGGCCGGCTTCCTCGAAGATGTGCCGGTGGGAGCAAAGCTGAAGTGAGTCTTGGGCATGGTCTTGGGCATGATTGACTCGCACTGTCATCTCGACAGCGCTGAATTTAACGAAGATCGGGACGCGGTGATCGAGCGCGCGCTCGCGGCCGGCATCGAGCACATGATGGCGATCGGCACGGGCAACGGTCCACCGGATCTGGAAGCTGGTCTGCGACTCGCTGAGAAGCATCCGGCCTTTTACGCTACAGCAGGAATTCATCCGCATGATGCCGCCAAGTCGAGCCCCGACGATTTGAATCGCCTTTCCGCTCTGCTGGCGCATCCGAAGGTGCTGGCGGTGGGTGAAATCGGTCTGGATTATCATTACGATTTTTCGCCGCGCGACGTCCAGAAATCGGTCTTCATCGAACAGATGGAGATCGCAGCTCAAGCCAAAAAGCCGATCGTCATTCACACCCGTGAGGCTTGGGACGATACGCTGGCGCTTATCGAACGGCATTGGACTCCACGCGGAATCGGCGGCATCATGCACTGCTTTTCGGGCAGCCCGGACGAAGCTCGCCGCGCGCTGGACCTCGGCTTCTACCTGAGCTTCGGCGGCATTGTGACGTTTCCCAAGGCGCTGGCGGTTCAAGCAGCGGCGAAGTCTGCGCCGCGCGATCGTATCCTGCTCGAAACGGACGCGCCCTATCTCGCTCCCGTGCCGAAGCGGGGCGAACGCAACGAGCCCGCGCTGATGGTCCACACCGCGCGCAAACTGGCGGAGCTGCGCGGGGAATCGTACGAAGCCGTCTGCGCCGCCACCTCGGAAAATTTTCGCCGGCTTATGGCCGTTTAGAGGCTCTTCAACTCCGCGGCCGCCAACCTTTTCCATTTGGCCAATTGCCTCCGGCGGTTCGTTGGCATGGTTTCCACCGCCTCGCGGCACTGTTCGAACTGCTGCCGCGCGGCATCGAGTTGGCCTAAAGCCCGCAGACTCATGCCGTACCAATAGAGGCCTTCCGGATCGTAGGACCTGCGTTCCACGAACTTAGCGAGCGCCAGCCGAGCCTCCTCCAGTCGCGCCGAGCGAAGGTAAGCGACACCCAGATCGCGCCACACTTCGTGGGAGCAGCATTTGTCGTCGATCGCCGCGGCCCGGCTTAGAGGCTCAATCGCATCGTCCCAGCGCTCTTCGTCCAGCGCGATCCGCCCCAGCTGAAACACCGGATCCGCATCCCTGCCGTCGATCTCGATGGCGTGCTCGAATCTCCGCTTGGCCTGGTCATATTGATGGCGCTGTTGGTAGATCAGTCCGAGTTGATAATGGGCGTCGGCGTCCCGTGGATTGGTTGCGGCAATATCCAACTGGCGCCGCAATTGCTGGCGCGCGCGGAGGCCGTCACCCAGGGACCGAAGGTCGGAACCGAGCAGAATATACGCATAAAACAGCACGAACGGCGACGACAGGTAGTACATAAACGAGCCCAGCAGCAGGAACGCGACCAGGCCGCCCACGGCCGCCACAAAACCCACAACCGCCGCGCCAACGGCCACCGCCAGCCCGCTCCCCCATAGCGTTCGTACGCAGCACGTCACCAGAATCAGGAAATAGATTTCCGCCGCGCCGAGAAACGCCAGCGCCAATCGATAGTGCCCGAAAAGTACGAACCGGCTCAACGCTGTGAGCGGCAGGAACGCCGCCGCCATCGACAGCAACACGCAATTCAGGAACGTAAGATAGTCTCTCCGCAGCATGACTGGGAAACTTTCGTGCCAGCGGTAGGCGGTCATGACCAGAATCACTGCCGGTACAAACGCCAGGGCAGTAGCCGCGATGAGCTGAATCGCGCCGGGACCTATTCGGGCGCGCGGGCCGAGGAGAGCGCCTCCGGGGATCGCCACCAAAACCAGGAACGCGGCGCACAGAGCAAACCAAAGCCGGCCGTGATCGATGATCCGGCTGGCCGCCCGCACGGGCCGGACGTAGAGAGTAACCAGGAGTTGAAGCTGCTCTAGAATCGTGGCGCCTTCTTTCACAGATTTAGCACATACCAGCGAAGACGCCTGTTTCGGGCAACCTGCTAAACTAGAAAATCTCCATGGGACTCGGCCGGCTCGGGCAAACTCTAACCGCGAAGGAAATCTTCGATCTGGTGAAGAAAGATCTCGAGCGGGTGGAGCACGAGATCAGCCTGGAGTCGGTGGCCAGCGTCGACGCCGTAACCACTATTTCCCGCTATCTGCAGGCTGGAGGCGGCAAGCGGCTGCGGCCCATTCTGGTGTTGCTGGCCGCGAAACTCGTGGGCGGAGTTAGCGACGGCGCGGTTCGTATGGCCGCGGTAGTGGAAATGATCCACGCGGCAACCCTGGTGCATGACGATGTCATCGACATCGCCAAAACGCGCCGCGGCCGGCCCTCGTCGAACGCCATCTGGGGCAATCACACTTGCGTGCTGGCGGGCGACTGGCTGTATATGCAAGCCTTCCAGGTGGCGCTGCGCGAGCGCAACTTCCACGTGCTGGATCTGTTGATCGCTCTGACGCAGATGATGGTGGAAGGCGAGCTGCTTCAGCTGGAGCGCATCGGCAAGATCGACATCACCGAAGCCGACTACATGGAATTGGTAGATCGCAAAACCGCCAGCCTGTTTTCGGCCTGCGCGCGATTGGGCGCCATCATGGGAAAAACCACGGGAGGGGCCAACGAAGCCACCGAAACGCGGCTGGGCGAGTTTGCCTGGAACCTCGGCATCGCGTTCCAACTGGTGGACGACATGCTCGACTTCACCTCGCAGGAAAAGGTGCTGGGCAAGCCGGTGGGCAGCGATCTTCGGGAGGGTAAGGTCACGCTGCCGCTCGTCTATGCGCTCGAAGAAGCTACCCCGGAAGAACGGCAACTGGTGGGGACGGTTCTCAAGGACGGAAATTACGACCGCGCGCCCTTTGCTGAAATCCTGCGCCTGATCCAGGTGCGCCATGGATTCGACCGTGTGCGCGAACGGGCGCAATCCTTCACAGAACGTGCGCGCACCATCATGAGCGAGTTTCCCGATTCGCCTAATCAGCGCGCTATGTACGCGCTGACCGAACTGGTCACCGATCGCGACCATTAAATGCCCCGACTCGTTCCCGGCCCCGCGCGCATCCCTGTCCCCGGCAATAAGAAGATCGAAGAGTACATCGGCCGCGTGAATACCAAGGATACGGCGGTCAGCGTCGCGCACATGCACAGTCCGCCGGGATGGGGCGAGCCCGGCCAGCAGCCTGAATTCGACGAATACACGGTGGTGTTGAAGGGCACGCTGCATGTGGAGTCGAAAAGCGGCCTCGTGGAAGTGAGTGCCGGACAGGCCGTCATCGCTTCGCGCGGCGAGTGGGTGCGCTACAGCACTCCCGGACCGGAAGGCGCCGAATACATCGCGGTGTGTCTGGCTGCGTTCGACCCCGCGAAGGTGCATCGCGACCATTGATTTGGCTTGACAATGGAATCCAGAAGGGTCCACACTTGCGACTAATCAGACTAGTCATAACTAGGGAAGCGAGGTGGCGTATGCGCTTGAAGAAATCGAATCGAGTGGAGCACGCGAACGCCAGCGGAGCCTGGCAAATCCAAGCGGCGAAAGCCCGCTTCAGCGAGGTATTCCGTTTGGCCCGAACCGAGGGGCCGCAGCGGATAACCCGGCAGGGCAAAGAGGGGGTCGTGATGATTTCCGACGAGCAATACGAGCGTCTGGTGGTTAAATCGCGTCAGCCGAAAAGTCTTGTGCAGTTCTTTCGGGAATCGCCGCTGGTTGGCGTCGAGCTTGATTTGGCACGGGACAAAGACAACGGACGCGACATTGAAGTATGAGCGGATATCTGCTCGCACCAACTGCGTTTCCGAGCTGGTGCGCCCGACGCCGGAACCGCGCGTTGTCGAATGGGTGGATGCCGCCGACGAGACGATGCTTTATCTGAGCGTTCTCACTTTGGGAGGAATTCGCAAGGGGTTGGCAGCGCTACCGCAGGGCAAGCGCCGCACGCGCCTCGAAGCTTGGCTGGAGGTGGACTTGCCGGCCCGATTCGCGGGAAGAATCGTGCCGATTGACGCGGCAATCGCCGATCGCTGGGGTTCAATCGCCGCTGAAGCAAAGCGAAGAAGAAAAGTCTTGCCAGTCATTGACGGCTTACTGGCGGCCAGCGCGCTTCATCACAATCTGACCGTCGTCTCGCGCAACGCCAGCGATTTTGAACATTCGCAGGTTCGGGTCCTGAATCCCTGGAACGCTTAGGGAGCGGTCGCTGCCAGTGGGGACGTCACAGCGACGGATGGGAAGTTGGGATCCACGACGGTGAGTGAGGCCGCAGCGGCGATGGAAATCGTCAACCCGAATAGCCGACCCCTCCACGAGCGTGCCACAAATCCCCAACCCCCAATCCCCAACCCCCAATTTGCATTGCCTGTACCCCCAGCGTAAAATCAGAGATTAAACTTCCATTCGTTGAGCGAGATCAGGAGGCTTCCTAGGTGTCAGAGAAGATGCGGCATATTTTTACCTCGGAATCCGTCACGGAAGGACATCCCGACAAGATGGCGGACCAGATCTCCGATTCGGTGCTGGACGCGGTTTTGAAGGACGACCCCGCCGGGCGAGTGGCCTGTGAGGTTCTGATCACCACCGGACTTTGCGTGGTAGCCGGCGAAATCACCACCAAGAGCGTGTTCGACGTTCCGCGCCTGGTGCGCGGCGTGATCGACGATATCGGCTACAACAACGCACTGTGGGGTTTCGACAGCCACACTTGCGGCATCATCAATACCATTCAGACGCAATCGCCCGACATCGCCATGGGCGTGGACACGGGCGGCGCGGGTGACCAGGGCCTCATGTTCGGTTTTGCCTGCGACGAGACCGAAGAGCTGATGCCGCTGCCTATCATGCTGGCCCACAAGCTGGTGCGCCAGTTGAGCGAGATTCGCCGCGCCGGCAAGCTGTACTTCCTGCGTCCGGACGGCAAGAGCCAGGTCAGCGTGGAGTACTCAGGCAACCAGCCCAGGCGCGTGGATGCCGTGGTTATTTCCACGCAGCATGACGACAAGATTTCTACCGATGAATTGCGCGCCGAGGTGAAGAAGCACGTCATCGATCCGGTGATTCCGGCGCACCTGGTGGACTCCGGCACCAAGTTCCACATCAATCCCACCGGCCGATTCGTCATCGGCGGGCCGCACGGCGACACCGGTCTCACGGGCCGCAAGATCATCGTCGATACATACGGCGGCATGGGCCGGCACGGTGGGGGCGCGTTCTCGGGCAAGGATCCGACTAAAGTGGATCGCTCGGCTTGCTACATGGCGCGCTACGTTGCGAAAAATATCGTCGCCGCGGGCCTGGCATCGCGCTGCGAAGTGCAGCTGGCTTACGCCATCGGCGTGGCCGAACCGGTTTCGGTGATGGTGGATGCTTTCGGAACGGGTAAGGTGGAAGCCGAGCGCCTGGTGGAATTGGTTCGCTCTAACTTCCAACTCACTCCGAAGGGAATGATCGACAGCCTGAAGCTGCGCCGCCCGATTTATCGCAAGACGGCCGCCTTTGGACATTTCGGGCGCACCGAGCCGACTTTTACCTGGGAAGCCACCGACAAGGCGGAAGCTCTGAAGGAAGGCGCCAGGCTCACCGCCGTTGTTAGGTAGAGGAGGCGAAGTAATATTGCCTCCATAGGGCGCTCAGTGTTTCAATGGAAGCACGGGTTCTGACGCCTCGTTTCTTTTCGCTCCCAAAATGCTAGTCGAAGGTTGCAAGCACGAAATCGAGATTACCGTTCCGCTGGACGAGATCGCCCGCGAGACCGATCGCGTTGTTGGAGTCATCCAGCAGAAGGCCAAGCTGCCGGGCTTTCGTCCGGGCAAAGCTCCTGCCAGCCTGATCCGCACCAGGTTCTCGAAGCAGGTGCGAGACGACGTTCTCGAAAATCTGCTGCCGAAATACTTCAAGCGGAAAGTGGAAGAAGAGCATCTGGAAGTGGTTGGCCGTCCGAACGTGAAGGACGTTCACTTCCACGAAGGCGAGCCGCTGCGCTTCAAAGCCGAGTTCGAGGTGGCGCCGGAGATCGAGCTGAAAGATTATCGCGGCGTTACGGTTCATTACAGCGAGCCGCGAATCGGCGATGAAGACATCGCGCAGCGGTTGGAAGAGATCCGGGAACAAAAGTCGCAGTTCGTGAACGTGGAGCCGCGCCCGCTGGTGGATGGGGACTACGCGGTGGTGACGCTCGACAGCCTTTCGGGTGTCGAGCAGCCCATCCATCAGGATGAGGTGGTGCTGCACCTGGGCGATCCCGATACCATGGCGGGCTTCTCTGAAGCTCTGCTGGGCATGTCGCCGGACGAAGAGAAGGAGTTCGAAGTCACCTATCCGGAGGACTTCGGGCAGGCGCGGCTGGCCGGAAAAACGGTACGATTCCGGACCAAGCTCACCACCATCCGCACCAAGGAATTGCCAGAGCTGAACGATGAGTTCGCGCAGGATCTGGGCGATTATCAAACCCTGAACGATCTGCGCGAGGCCGTGCGCAAAGCCATCTTTGGGGAGCGCGAATACGCCGCGCAACAAAAAGCCAAGGAACAGCTGATCGGCAAGCTGATCGAGACCCACGAATTTCCGGTGCCCGAAGCGTACATTGAGCGGCAGGTCGAATCGCAGCTTGAGAATCAAATCCGTGAGCTGGCCGAGCGCGGCATCGATCCGGCCAAGCTGAATATCGACTGGGCGAAACTCAAGGACGCACAACGTCCGAAAGCCCTGCACGATGTGAAGGCCTCGCTGTTGATAGATAAAATCGCCGAGCGCGAGGCCATCGTGCCCACCAACGACGAAGTGGACGCCGAGGTCCAGAAGATCGCTAAGCAACAGCGCGAACCGGTTGCCGCCGTGCGCAAAAAGCTGCAGAAAGACGGGGTTTTGAGCCGGATCGCGTATCAGATTCGCAGCAACAAGACGCTGAACTTTCTGTTCGAGCACGCGCGCAAGGAAGCGGGCGAGCCGGAGCCGCAAGAACAAGCCGCCGAGTAGCCCCATTCACCAGAAAAAAGTTCCCGTACATCTTTTAGCCCTGAGCGTCGGCGTCATCGTCGCGAACATCTATTACGTGCAGCCATTGCTGGCGACGATGGCGCGGACTTTTTCAGTAACTGCCGGCATGATCGGCCTGGTGGCGATGCTCACTCAAGTGGGAACGGCCATCGGGATGCTCGTCTTCGTTCCGCTGGGCGACAGTCGCGACCGGCGAGCGCTCCTCACCGCGCTGCTTTTGGGCGCTGCGGTGGCGTTATGCGGCGTGGCCACGGCGCGCAATCTCATCTGGATCTCGATCGCGAGCTTCGCCGTGGGCGCGTGTGGCGCCGCCGTGCACGT
>Ga0302326_10001696_pt1 | contig 55359 bp, 48 predicted proteins | sample Palsa_T0_3_FD_202264 | JGI IMG/M metagenome (GOLD analysis project Ga0302326, IMG submission 202264) | Peat permafrost microbial communities from Stordalen Mire near Abisko, Sweden - Palsa_T0_3 | ecosystem: Environmental > Terrestrial > Soil > Palsa > Peat permafrost | place: Sweden: Abisko...
CTCTCGATCAGCGCCTCTCCGACGGCGGGCTTGCGGCGCTTCTTTGCGGTCTTTGCTCGGCTAGTCACGGTAGCTCTCCATGAACTGGTCGCGAAGCTGCACCAGGAGCTTCTTCTGCGCGGCGTCGATGTCCTCCTGCACGTTCTTCGCGTAGACGTGCAGCAGTAGGACGAGCGTCTTGCCCGCCCAGTAGAAGTAGATCGTCCGCGCGCCGCCGCGCTTGCCCATGCCGGGCCGCGAGACGCGCGCCTTGCGCAGTCCGCCCGTGCCCGGGACGACCGGCCAGTGCTCGGGGTCCGCCGCGATGGCGTCCTCGAAGGACCTGCGCTCCGCCTCGGAGAACAGTTTCGAGGCGTGGCGCAGATAGCCGCGCGTCGGCACGATCTTCACGAGCGGCAACGCATGGCAGAGAGCCCTTCACCCTGCAATCATACTACGGCAATGCCGTAGCTCGATCAAGCGGAGCCTTGAGGCGCTACGCGACGATCGTCCGTCACGCGCTCGACGGTTGCTGCCGGCAGGTCACGGCCGTTGACGACGACTGAGCCAGATCGTCGTGGCGGGGACGCCCGTTTCACCTGCCGTCCGTGGAGAGATTGTGGAGACGCCAGCGCCTTCCCGCTGCGAGAACGCGTCGCGGAGGCGGGATCAGTTCCCGTTTCCGCAGAGAAATCGCCAGAACTGTGCGATAAAGCAGGGTCGGGGAGGCGGGATTTGAACCCGCGACGACGAGCACCCAAAGCTCGTGCACTACCGGACTGTGCGACTCCCCGAAGAGTCGGCTGCCTGTCTAGCACCGGGCCGCACGGGACGCAGCCCTGCCGGCCGCGCCGAAACGTCGCCGCCCCCGACCCGTGCTACCCCGTTTCTTCAGACGTTCTCACCGCAGGGAGGTCGCCATGCGATCGACGTTTCCCGTGATCCCGGCCGGCTGCGCCCTCTCGCTCGCCCTCGCGCTGGTCCCCGGCTGCGCGACCGAACCGCCCCCCGCCGTACGAGCGACAGCCACCGAGCGGATGCAGTGCGACGGCGACGCCACCTCGGTCGCGGCGACGGCGCTGCTGCGCTCCAACGACGTGCTGCGGATCCAGCCGTTGTACTCGCACGTGCTCGTCTTGCCGAACAACGCCGAGGAGCGGGTCACGGGCGCCAAGCTCCTCGTCCGGCCGCCGCAAGGGATGACAGCCGACGAGATGACGCGCGTGCTGCAGTGCCATAGCGCGCGCGTGGTGCTGCAGAAGGTCGACGGGGCCGAGGTCGCGAACGATCCGTTCTGGCTCTCGGACCGCTGGGTGTACATCCTGGCGACGCCGGAGAACGGCAACTTCGCCGTCACCGTGATGGCGAACACGGTGCACGACAACATCGAGATCTTCGGTCGGGCTTCTCGCTACGCCAGCGACCACATGATCGTGACGAACGCTGTCCCGTAGGTTGAGGGAGAGGCCCCGCGCCTCGAGGGCATACGGACCCGAGCGACGCGACCTTCGCCGCGATCGCCGTTCCTTGGCTCCCGTGCGCTCAGACCCCGTTGCGTAGCGCCGTGAGCGCCCGGGGCAAGCCGCTGGGGCTCGCCTTCAAGGCCACGTAGAGGTGGTCCCTGTCCGTCTCGATGGCGCGGATGTTCACGACGGGCGTGAGTATGGCAAGGAGCCGCCGGAGCATGGCGTTGTTGGCGATCGCCGGTACAAGCATCAAATCGATCACGATCCGGTCGTCTTCGGCATCGACGATGGCGGGCGGGCGCTTGGGGAGGAACTTCACCAGGTTGCCGGGCTTGGACAGGTCGAGGGCCCCGGACTTGATGAGCGTGGCCACGGGCGACTGGCTGTCGCCGATGAGGGCGAGCTTCACGTCGCCCAGGCGGATGCCGATGCGCAGGGCGTCGGGGCCCAGGTTGATCTCGTCGATCTTGATGGCGGCGTTGGCGCGGAGCGCGGTGCCCATGGCGTCGACCGTCAACCCGATGCGCAGGGCCGGGGGAGAGCTGCCGATCTCGATGTCTTTGGGGGCCTTGCGGGGGAGCTTGGCCTGCGCGGTGAGGTAGCGCAGGGCCGCGAGCGGGACGCCGAACCGCAGGCCCGCCGCGTTGACCACTGCACGGACGACTTCGTCCGGGTTCTTGCGAACGTAGTCTACGGCGGCAGTGACGAGCGAGCGGGCATCGAGCATGAGATTGCCAATAACGCTACACGATTACGCGGGGTTTCGTGGATGATTCGTGTACGAAGGGCCTTGTCACGGTCGAGGGGAGCGACCTCCGCTCCCCTCGAGCTCCCCACCGGATTTGGCTGTGAGGCGCGCCGGTGGGTCCTAACTTTTGACGATCGAGTCCCAGCTCTCCGCGATCTCTTGCGGCGTCCACACGCCGTTGCCCGTCTCTTTGAAGCGGCCCTGCGTCTCGATGACTTTGAAGGCGTAGACGCGCGCGCCGGCGATGGCGAGCACGTGGCCGGTGCGATCGCCGCACAAGTCGCTGCCGAGAAAGAGCGCGGCGGGGGCGATGTGCTCGGGGGTCAGGGTGTCGACGCCCTGGAACATCGGCAAGTCTTCCGTCATGCGCGTCTTGGCGATGGGGGCGATGGCGTTGACGGTGATGCGGTGCTTCTGGAGCTCGATCGACATCGTGCGGGTGAGGCCGTAGATGCCGGCTTTGGCCGACGAGTAGTTGGCCTGGCCAAAGTTGCCGAGCATGCCGCTGACGCTCGTGGTGTTGACGATGCGGCCGCCGCCGCCCTGGGCCACGAGCTGCTTGGCGAACACCTGGGAGCAGAGGAACGTGCCCTTGGCGTGCACGTTGACGACGCTGTCCCACATCGCCTCGTCCATCTTGAGGAAGCTCTTGTCGCGCAGGATGCCGGCGTTGTTGACGAGGACGTCGACGCGCCCGAAGGCGCGGATGGCGGTGTCGACGAGCGCGCCGGCGCCCTGCGGGGTGCCGATGTCGTCGTGGCTGGCGACGGCCTTGGCGCCGAGGGCGCGCAGCTCTTCGACGACCTTGTTGGCCGCGCTGCCGCTGCCGGAGCCGTCGCGGGTGCCGCCGAGATCGTTGACGACGAGCTTGGCCCCCTCGCGGGCGAAGGCCAGGGTGTGGGCCCGGCCGATGCCGCCGCCCGCGCCGGTAACGATGACTACTTTGTCGTCGACGAGACCCATGGAATTGGCGGCCAGCCGGGGTTTCTAGTGGCAGGGGCGCGCATCGTCCAGACGCCCCCGCCGCCGGGCGCGTCAGCGCAAGCCGCGCGCCGCCCGGCACCTTGACGAGAGCGCTGAATCACGATTCACTTCGCGCCCGCATCCCCAGACCCCCCGGTCCGACCCAGGAGACATTCGATGGCCGTCGACATCAAGAAGCTCTTTGACGAAGAACTCCCCGCCGCGTTGGCGAAGAACGCCGCCGAGGCGAAGACCATCGGGGCCAAGTACCAGATGAACATCACCGGCCCGACGGGCGGTGACTGGAACGTCGACGTGAGCGATACGGGCCCCTCGTGCAAGGCGGGCACCGGCCCGGCCGACTGTACGATCTCGATCACCGACGAGGACTTCCAGAAGCTCGTCGAGAATCCGCAGGCCAACGGGATGCAGCTCTTTTTCTCGGGCAAGCTCAAGGTGACGGGCAACCAGATGCTCGCGATGAAGCTTCAGAAGCTCTTCGGCTTCCGCTGAGTCGTCCGCTCTCCGGCATCAAAGTCCTCGATCTGAGCCGGCTGCTGCCCGGCCCGTTCGCCACGCTCGTTCTCGGCGATCTGGGCGCTCAGGTCGACAAGATCGAGGACACCGGTGCCGGTGACTATCTGCGTGTGATGCCGCCGATGCGCGGCGACACATCCGCGCTCTTTCTCGCGCTCAACCGCAACAAGCGGAGCGCGTGCCTGGACCTGAAGACCGATGGGGGGCGCGAGGCGCTGCTCAAGCTGGTCGAGTCGTACGACGTGCTGCTCGAGCAGTTCAGGCCGGGCGTGCTCGATCGGCTGGGTCTCGGCCACGCGGTGCTTCGGGCACGCAATCCGCGCCTCATCGTGTGCGCGCTGACGGGCTACGGACAAACGGGGCCGCTCGCGCAGCGCGCGGGCCACGACATCAACTACCTGGCGCGGGCCGGCGTGCTCGGGATGCAAGGGCCCGCCGGTGGACCCCCGCAGGTTCCGGGTTTCCAGATGGCCGACATCGGGGGCGGGCTGTGGTGCGTCACGGCGATCCTTGCGGCCCTGCGACAGCGCGACGCGACGGGGGTCGGGTGCATGCTCGACGTGTCGATGGTCGAGGCGTCGGCGACGTTCGCGGTGTCGGGGTTCGCGCAGCTCTTCGGGGGCCACGCGCCGAGCCGCGGCGACGAGCCGCTCACCGGCGGGATCGCGCTCTACGGCACGTATGGCACCAAGGACGGCAAGTATGTCGCGATCGGAGCGCTCGAGCCCAAGTTCTGGCTCGCGTTCTGCGCGGCCACGGGGCTCGCGCCCGACATGGGCGCGCTCGTGCCGGGTCCCCACCAGGCGGCCCTCAAGGCCACGCTGGCCGGCGTCTTCGCGGCGCGCACGCGTGCCGAGTGGGAAGCCTTTGCCCTCGAGCATGACTGCTGCGTCGAGCCCGTGCTCGAGCCGGGCGAGCTGCAGGGCGACGCCCATCTCCGGGCGCGCAAGGCGGTGTTCGCCATCGACTCGCCGTGGGGACGCATCGACCAACTGGGCACGCCCGTCACCGATGCGGCCGGGCCCCACGCGCCGCCGCCCCGTCAGGGCGAGCACACCGGCGCCATCCTCGAGGAGGGGGGGCTCGATGACGCGGCGATCGCGGCTCTTCGGGCCGCGGGAGCGGCGCGGTAGGCCTCGACGTGCGTCAGGGTCCGCGCTACCTGTGCTCGCCGTGGCTGACCGTATCATCGGGCCGAACACGTACGTGACGGTCGACTACGAACTACGCGACGAAGACGGCGACATGCTCGAGGCGAGCGCCGAAGAGGGTGGTGCGCCGATTCGCTACGTCCACGGCTACGGCATGCTCGTGCCGGGGCTCGAGGCGGCGCTGGTCGGGCTGCGCCAGGGCGACGAGCGCGAGGTCGTCGTCCCGGCCGAAGCCGGCTACGGCGAGTACGACGAGAGCCTGCTGCTCGAGGTCGGCCGCGACGAGCTGCCCGATCCCGCGGGGGTGAAGCTCGGCGACGAGTTCATCGCCGAGTCGCCCGATGGCGACGAGATCGCGATGAGCGTCGTCGAGATCGGCGAAAAGCAGGTCGTGGTCGATGCCAACCACCCGCTGGCCGGCATGACGCTCCGCTACCAGGTCAAGGTGCTCGACGTACGCGAGGCGACCGAAGACGAGATCGAGCACGCCGCGGCCCAGCTCGACGAGGCGCACGAGCACGTGCACGGTCCCGACTGCGATCACGACCACGGCGAAGAGCCCGTGCAGCTCGGCAAGAGCAGCAAGACCAAAGAAGGCAAAGAGCTCAACTGAAACCTCACCCGCGGCGCGGGCGAGGCGGTAACATCGAAAGAAGCGGAGACAGCGATGGCAACGGGCAGCAAGATCAACGCGTGGGAGTGGGATATCCGGGTGCGCGAGCGCAACGTGCGCAAGGGCATCTTCGACGAGAAAGAGATCGAGAAGCACCTGGCGGCCCTGCCCGACGTGGCCGACCAGGCCGACGGCGTCGCGGCGCCGCAGCCCGCCCTCGGCGGGCGTTCCGACTGACGACCGACCTTTGTTCACGGAGGCGAGAGTGAGCGTGGGCGACGCAAAGAAGACGACCGAGGCGCACGCAGACGACGCGCTCCCGCACGTCGACTTCTCCACGTTCATCCTGTCGCTCAGCCACTCGGCGCTGATGCACCTGGGCGAGGCGCCGAGCCCGGAGACGGGCAAGCTCGAGCAAGACCTCGCGCTCGCCCGTCAGACGATCGACCTCCTCGGGATGCTCGAAGAGAAGACGCGCGGCAACCTGGCCGGCGACGAGGAGCGCCTCATCGGGCAGATCCTCTACGATCTCCGCATGCGGTACGTCGAGCAGTCGAAGATGAAGTGATGCGCGCGGCGGGCCTCGCCCTGTGCGCGTTCGTGGCGTGCGGCCTATCCAGCGCGTGTGACCGGCTGCCGACGAGCACGCGCTCGGAGGGGCCGTCGCCGCTGCCGCCCGCGGCCACCCCCGTCGCGAGCGCTCTGACGCCGCTCCCGGCGCCTCCACTCGCACCCGCGGCGGGCTCCGTCGAGGTGCGATCCGAGCCGGTGAGCTTTGCGCCCATCGTGCATGCGGCCGATCCGAGCGTCGTGACGATCGACACGGTGAGCGAAGAGGTCGAAGTGTCGCCCTTCACGCACCGGTACTGGCCGCGCGAGACGCGCGGGCTCGGCACCGGCTTCGTCATCGACAAGGGCGGCATCATCCTCACGAACAACCATGTCGTCGACGGCGCGAACACGATCCAGGTGATGCTCTCCGACGAGCGCGTGTTTCCCGGCAAGGTGGTCGCCACCGATTCGCGCACGGACGTGGCCGTCGTGCGCATCGAGGCCAAGGACCTGCGGCCGCTGCCGCTCGGGGACTCCGACGCGCTCGACGTGGGCGACTGGGTCGTCGCGATCGGCAACCCGTACGGCCTGTCGCACACCGTCAGCGCGGGGATCATCAGCGCCAAGGGCCGCACGCGCAAAGACGTCACGCTCGACGATCCGAGCGGCTACTACGACTTTTTGCAGACCGACGCGTCGATCAACCCGGGTAACTCCGGCGGCCCGCTGCTCAACTTGCATGGCGCCGTCGTGGGCATCAACACGGCGATCCGCGGCGGCGGCGCGCAGGGCATCGGCTTCGCGATCCCGATCAACATGGTCAAGCAGCTCTTGCCGATGCTGCTTCGCGACGGCCACATCACGCGCAGCGGCCTCGGCGTGCGCATCATCGACGTGCACCGCCTCTCGCAAGAGGACCGCGACGCCCTGCACCTGCCGGAGGGCATGAAGATCGCGGGCGCCGTGGTGGCGTACGTGGCGCCGTCGGGGCCCGCGGACCGCGCCGGCCTCGAACCGGGCGACATCATCGTGGGCTTCGAGGGCACGCCGATCGAACGCTCGACGCAGCTCGAATGGCTCGCCAGCACCGCCGGCGTCGGCCGGCCTGTCACGTTGCGCGTGCAGCGTGCGAGCAAGGCGTTCGAGATCAAAGTGACGCTGAGCGCGCTGCAAGAGGGGCCGCAGCCGGCGTCGCCGTAGTGCCCCGAGTCCGTGAACAGGACCGCGGCGAGGTCGCGCAGGCGCGGCCGTGCCGTCGCCGTAGCAGCTACAGTGCTTCCGCATGTACACGCCCGAAGCCTTCCGGAGCGCCGACATGGACGCGGCGCGCGCGCTCGTCGAATCGCATTCCTTCGGCACGCTCGTGGCGCTGCCGCCTGGCGCCGAGCCGGAGATCACGCACGTGCCGTTCGTGCTCGATCGCGGCGAGCCGTTCGGACGCCTTCGGGCGCACGTCGCACGCCCCAATTCGATCGCGGCGATGCTCGCGCATCCGCTGCCCGTCGTCGCGATCTTCGTCGGAGCGCACGCCTACGTCACGCCACGCTGGTACGAGCACCCGGAGTCGTCCGTTCCCACGTGGAACTACGCCGCCGTGCACGTGCACGGGATCGCTCGCCGCATGGAGAACGAGCCCGAGGTCCTCGCCTTGCTCCGCGATCTCACCGCGGGGCAAGAGGCGGGCGCCCCCGAGCCCTGGACGCTCGACCGCCTGGCCCCCGAGCGTCGCGAGGCGCTCGTCGGCGGCATCGTGGCCTTCGGGATCGAGGTGACCTGCGTCAAGGCGAAGCGCAAGCTGAGTCAGAACCGCGGCGTCGGTGATCGGGTTGGCGTAGTCGCCGGGCTGCGGGCTCGCGGCGGCCCTGGTGACGCAGCCCTCGCGGCACTGATGGTCGAGGATGAACCGGCGCGACGTTGACGGATGCTCCGGCGATCCACGGTTCGTCCGTGTGGTGACGACGCTCAGGCGCTCTTGTCGGCGCCGGCCCGCAGGCGCGCGACGGCGCGCTCCCGTCCGAGCTCTGCGATCACGTCGAACAGACCCGGGCTCGCCGCACGGCCCGTCAGCGCGACGCGCGCGGGCTGCGCGATCTCCTTCATTGGCACCCCCGTGCTCGGGAGCCAGGCGTTGGTCGCCGCTTCGAGGGCGGCGGCGGTCCACGGTTCGACTTTTTCGAGGACCGCGGCGAGGTCGCGAAGGCGCGGGGCGTTGGCGGGGACGAGGAACTTCGCGACGGCGGCCGCGTCCATCGCGGGAGGCTCGCGTAAGACGAAGTCGAGGCGGTCGGCCGCGTCGACGAAGGTGGTGGCGCGCTCGCGGATCAGCGGCACCGCGTGCCGGACGCTCGCGGCGTCGGGCGTGAGGCCGCGCGCTGCAAGGAACGGGATCGTAGAGGCCGCGTATGCGTCGTCGGCGGTGAGGCGGGGCGTCTTCAGGTGCTCGTGGTTGATCGCGAGGAATTTCTTCGCGTCGAAGCGGCCGTCGGCGCGGTTGCAGTGCTCCCAGTCGAAGGCGGCTACGAGCTCGTCGAGCGAGAACACCTCTTGATCGCCGTGCGACCAGCCGAAGCGGGCCAGGTAGTTGAGCACCGCGTGCGGCGCGTACCCCTGGTCGCGGTACTCGGTGACGCTGACTGCACCGTGGCGCTTGCTCAGCTTCTCGCCGTTCGCTGCGAGCATCATCGGCAGGTGCGCGAACTGGGGTGGCGGCTGGCCGAGCGCCTCGTAGATCATGATCTGCGGCGGCGTGTTGACCATGTGATCGCGCCCGCGCGCGACGAGGGTGATGCCCATGGTGACGTCGTCGACGACGGCGCCGAAGTTGTAGAGCGGCACGCCGTCGCTCCGCAGGAGCACGAAGTCTTGCTGCGCGGCGTTGGGTGTCGTCACCTCGCCGAAGACCTTGTCGGTGTAGACGACGTTGCCCGTCTCGGGGACTTTGAGGCGCACCACGTGCGCCACGCCGGGCCGCTCGGGCCCGTTGCGGCACGTACCGGGGTAGCGGAACGTGGCCTTCGGGTCCTTGGCCTTGAGCGCGGCGCGCTGGGCGTCGAGCTCTTCTCGGGTGCAATAGCAGCGGTAGGCCTTGGCCTCGCGGATGAGGCGTTCGGCGTGCTCCTTGTAGATCGCGAGCCGCTCCATCTGGGTGTACGGCCCGTGCGGCCCGCCCGCGCCCGGTCCCTCGTCCCAGGTGAGGCCGAGCCAGCGGAGCGAGTCGAGGATGACGCGCACGCTGTCGCTCGTGCTCCGCTCCTGGTCGGTGTCTTCGATCCGCAGGACGAACCGGCCGCCGGTGTTCTTGGCCCAGAGCCAGTTGAAGAGGGCCGTGCGGACGCCGCCGATGTGCAGATAACCGGTCGGCGACGGCGCGAATCGAACGCGGACCATGGCGCGCACCAGTAGCATACTCTGCCCCGCATCGAGCCCCCGTGAAGGCGAGCACGCATCCACTCTTCGGCAAGACGTCGCGCACGCTGCTCGTGATGGTCGCGGTGCTCGCCGCGCCGTACGCGACGCCGCGGCTGGCCGCGCTGCGCGTCGTGCCCGCGCCGTGGGATCACGCAGACGCTGTCGACGCCCCGCCGGCCGAGGTCCGCGTCGAGCCCACCGCGAGCGCGCCACCTCCGCCCTCCGGCGAGCAAGCGCTCCCCGCGTCGGAGAACACGCCCACCGTCCACAACGCCCTCCCCGACGAGTCACACACCGAGCTCCCCGCCCTCGACCCGGAGATCGCGGCCACGCTTCGCACGGTGCCGATCGAGGACCCGAGCGGCCACGCCCTCGACTGGTTCTTCGATCACCTCGCCCGGACCGATCGCAAGGAGCCGCACGCCGTGACGCGCATCCTTCACTACGGCGACTCGACGATCGCGAGCGACTACGTGTCGGGCACGATGCGCCGCAACCTGCAGGCGCGCTTCGGCGACGCGGGCCACGGCTTCATCCTCATCGCGAACCCGTGGGAGTGGTACTTCCACAACGACGTGCTGCACTCGTCCGACGGCGAGTGGAAGGCGAGCCGCCTGGCGGGGCCCATCACGCCCGACGGGATGTACGGCCTCGGCGGCGTGTCGTTCACCAGCTACGGCGGCGGCGTCGCATGGTTCGGCGCGGCGACGCGGGGCGACTTCGGGCGCAAGGTCTCGCGTTACGACGTCTACTACCTGGAGCAGCCGACGGGCGGCGAGGTCGAGGTCGACGTGCGTGGCGCGCCGCCGGAGCGCTTCTCGACGCGGGGTCCCGCCAAGGCGTCGCGCATCCACTCGGTCACGACCGAGGACGGCGAGTCGAAGATCGGCGTGCGGTCCGTCGGCGGCGGGCCGGTGCGCCTCTTCGGCGTGGCGCTCGAGCGCGACGAACCCGGCGTCGTCTACGACGCGCTCGGATCGCACGCGGCGATGGCCGTCTACTGGCAGCGGCAGGACGCGGGGCACTGGAAGGACCAGCTCGCGCTCCGCAAGCCGGCGCTCGTCGTCTTTCAGTATGGGACCAACGAGAGCGACCTGTGGAAGCTGGATCGCGACGAGTACGAGCACGCGCTCGCAGGCCTGGTCGACGAGCTACGCGAAGCGTCGGGCGCGTCGGTGCTCGTCGTCGCGCCGCTCGACCGCGCGGAGCAAAAGGGGACCAAGCTCGTGACCAAGCAAGTCATCCTGGATCTCGTCGCCATCCAGCGTCGGGTCGCGCTCTCCCACGGCGCCGCGTTCTGGGACACGTTCTCCGCGATGGGCGGCAGCGGCTCGATGGGCCGCTGGTACAAGACGCGTCCCCAGCTCGGCGGCGGAGACCTCACGCACCCGACGCCCCGCGGCGCCGAGGTCGTCGGCGACATGCTCAGCGACGCCCTCGTCCGCGCGTATCAGACCTGGTCGCGCGACCGCGACGCGCAGTGAGATTGCGCTCGCGCGCCCGATGTCATCGGGTGGCGATGCCCCAGGTGTGGGCGGCGTTGGTCGGGGGCAGCCCGATCTCGGCGCGCCACTCGTCGTACGCGTGAAGGATGTCGCTGCCGAGCGACGTCGCGAGCTGCGCGTAGCCGAAGCGCGTCAAGTGGACGAAGTCGCTCTTGGCGCGGGCGTCGTGCGGCTCGTTGACCCACGCGATGATGGTGCCAGGGCCGCCCATGGCCTCGAGCTGATCGTAGAACGCGCAGCCGGCGGCGGTGGCCACCTTGCGCTGGATCGCGACGATCTCGCCGATGCGTGGCCAGAACACGTAGGGCTGCTCCTTGGAGGCGCGCCGGGCGAGATCCGGCGGTCCGAGCAGCAGGCACGAGGCGCGCGGCGCCGCCCGGGCCACGCGGCCGAGCAACTCGACCAGGCCCCGCTCGTATTCGGCGTCGCCGAGGCGTGGGTCGAGCGCTTCGTTCGTGCCGTACGCCAGGATCACCAGATCCGGAGCGCGGTGCCGCAGCTGCTCGGCAAAATGCTCCTCGCCCGATCGGAGCGGCGTGAAGATCTGCGCGCCGTTGATCCCGAGCGCATCGACGACGACGCCCGCCTGCGCCCGATCGAGCGCCATCCCGAAGACCCGGACGTCGCCGTCGCCGACGGTCTTGACCTCGACTTCGTGCGGGGCGTCGGTCGTATCGAAGGCGGTGTACCCGGCGGCCGTTTCGCCGGCCTTCGTCGACACGCGTCCGGCCAGCGCTCCGTCGATGAATACGTCGAAGCTGCCCCCCCGCGGCGCCTGCAGGTAGTCGAGCTCGAGACGCGACGTGGGCTCGGCGATCCGCGTCCACGCGCGCGCGCTCGACGCGTCGGAGCTGATGTCGACGCCGAGCAGGCCATAGAGGCCGTCGCCGGCGGCGCGGTCGCCCTTGATCCGGACCCTCGATGCGTCGAAGTCGTTCGTCATGCCGCCACGGATGCCGTCCTGGGCGTACGACTTCCAGGGCTTGCCGACCGAGACGAATCCGCGCCCTCCGTCGCCGAAGCGAGCCTGCAGCAGGTGGCGCAGCGTGGCGGTCCCCACGTCGGCCGCGGTGTGCGAGTCGCCGAACTGCACGACGCGAACGTCGTCGTGGGCGTGTCCCTCGTCGAGCCCCGAGAGCGCGTGAAACAGGTGCATCAGGCGATCGGGCCGATCGAGCTGCCCGATGCGCGCGGGCGACATGTCGACGTCGGGCGGCGGCAAAGCCACCGGTGGCGGGCCGGCGCCGGGCGATGCGAGCGGCGACTCGGGGACGGTGATGTCCACTTGCGCGGCCGACGCGGCCTCCGACGCCGTCCGTTTCGCGCCACACCCCATCGCGAGGGGCAAGAGCAGCAGCAACGAGTGGGATCGCACGGCGACTGTGGATCGTGACACGCCGGAAGGAGCGGGCGCAAATCTCCGGCGAATCCTTACTTGTCGTACTCGGTCGCGGTCGAGGGGAGCGACCTCCGCTCCCCTCGAGCTCCCCACCGGATTCGGCTCCTACTCCCCGTCCCACTCCGTCCGCTGGACGACCGGGAGCTGCAGGGCGCGCTCGCGCTCGAGATCGAGGTTGCCGACGTGAAGCGAGATTGGCGCCTGGACCCACTTGTAGATCGAGGCCGAGAAGAGGCGGACGAAGCGCATCGCCCATTCCTTCAGCCGGTCGGGCGGGTGCTCCGGGAAGACGGCGACGAGCGCCTCGGCCACCTCGGAGGGCGACATCTTCTCGCCCGCGAAGAGCGCAAAGCACGCGTCGAGGACGGGGAAGGGCATGAGGTCGCGCTCGTCTTCTTGGTCGTCGGCCAGCTCCGCGCTCGCGGGCTTGAGCAGGGTGAGGCGAATGCCTTCGAGCTTGGTCTTCTCGTAGAGCCAGTCGATGACGTAGTTGACGACCGTCTTCGGGACGTTGGCGATCACGCTGAGCGCGCCCTCGCCGTCGCCGCCGATCGTCACGTAGCCGACGGCCTTCTCGCTCATGTTGCTCGTCTGGAGAAACAGCCCCGCGGCGGCATTGGCCCACGTCCACATGCGCTCCGAGCGCACGCGCGCCTGCGCGTTCTGGCGGGCCATCTGCGTCAGCCGCTCGCCGGGCTGCAGCATCTTTTCCACGGCGCCGAGCTCGCGCTCGAAGGCCTCGTCGATGGAGACGGCCACGAAGGGCACGCCGAGGTCGCGCGCGACTTGTTCGGCCGCGGCGGCCGTCTCGGGCGACGAGTAGCGCGTCGGCATGAAGAACGCGCGAAGGAGCTCGCGCGCCTTGGCCTGGCGCGCCGGCGCGGGCAACTCGGAGAACCGGCGGTCGACCCAGCGGCGCGCGATGATGAGGACGAGCATGCTGTCGCGGCCCCCGGACAGCGCGACGCCGATCGTCTTGAAGCAGCCGTTCTTCTCGAAGTAGTCGCCGACGCCGAGGGCCAGGGCGTCAAGCAAGTCCTCGCAGAAGGCGTCGCGCGGATCGCGGGGGCACCCGTCCGGCGGCAAGAAGAAGCTCTTGTTGCGCTGGGCGGGGAAGGTCAGCGCGTCGCCGCCCCGCGTCGGAGGGGTGACCTTGACCACCGTGACGCGCGGCGCAAGAGCGGCGAAGGCCTCCTGGTCCGCGCGCCACGTCGTGTTCTCGGTACGGAGCCTGCGCGTGCGATCCAGGTCGACGGTGACGCCCTGCGCGCCCTCGCGAAAGCGGGCGGCGGTCAGCACGATGCGGCCGTTCTGCGCGACGTAGCCCCCGCCGTCGAACACGAGCCCATCGTTGGCGCCCACCATGTTCACGTAGGCGACGGTGGCCTGGCAGTCGGCAGCACGCGTCGCCATCATCTCGCGGCGCGTCTCGTCGATGCCGAGGCGAAAGGGCGACGCGCTCAGGTTCACGACGAGCTCCGCCCCGGCGTACGACCGCCGCCGCATCGGCCCGTCGGGCGACCAGCCGTCTTCGCAGACTTCGAGCGCCACGGTGCCGAAGTCGAGCTCGAAGACGAGGTCGCCGAAGGGGACGCCGCCGACGGTGTCGTAGAGGCCGGGCGCGCCGCGAGCGAGCGTGCGCGCCTCGTAGAACACGTTGTAGAGCGGCAGCTTCTCCTTGGGCACGAAGCCCCAGATTTGGCCGGCATGGACCAGCGCGGCCACGTTGTAGAGATGCGCCCCGCGGGCGACGACGAGGCCGAGCGCGGAGACGCACCCGAGCGGCGCCGTCTCGCGGGCAAAGCGTTCGAGCTCGGTCCGCTGCGAATCGACGAAGGCCCGCCACTGGACGAGATCTTCGGGCGGATAGCCGCCGATCACCTGCTCCGGAAGCGCGACGAGGGTCGCGCCGTCGTCGGCGGCGGCCTTCACGATGGCTACGGCGCGATCGACGTTCGAGCGGCACGCGCCCACGGTCGCGTTGACGCTGGCCAGGGAGACGCGGACGAGCCTCATGGACCGATGCTCAAGAGAGCGTAGCCACTCCAGCGAAATTGCGCCCGGATTTGCCCACGCGGCCCGTCGTGCCCGATCGCGCCGAGCGGCGCCGCGATCCGGTAGCCGACGGCTTCCCGGGGACGGGTCATCCAGTGTACGGTCCGCCGCGTGAAGGGGAGGTCGCTCGTCCTCGCCGCCGTCGTCGCTGCGTCGCTCACGACCAGCGGCGGTACGCGCGCGCAGGATGGGGGTGCCGATGGCGCGCGCCGCGCCTCGGTGGTCGCGCGCATCGGCGACGGCGCGAAGACCCGCGAGATCACCGTGGGCGAGCTCGAGGATCGGCTCGCGGCGATGCCGTCCTTTCAGCGCGCGATTTACGGAGCCACGCCCGACGCCGTCCGGCGCGCCTTTCTGAACGACGTGCTGGTCCGCGGCGCCCTGCTCGACCTGGCGGCCGGTGCCCCCGGCGTCACCAACCCGGCCATCGACCACGCGCTCGATCGCGCTCGATCGAACGCCACGCTGCGCGCCCTGCGGGCCGCCGCGCCGCCGGCATCGGAGATCCCGACGACCGAGGTGCAGGCGTACTACGACGAGAATCGCGCGCGGTACGACGCGCCCGAGCGCATCCAGGTCTGGCGCATTCTCTGCTCCACCCGTGCGGACGCCGAATCGGTCCTGGCCGCGGCCGTGGCGACGCCGACGCCCAAGCAGTTCGTCGAGCTGGCGCGCGAGCACAGCAAGGACAAGGCGACGTACCTGCGAGGCGGCAACCTGGGGTTCTTGACGGCCGACGGCGTGTCGAACGAGCCGGGGCTTCAAGTCGATCCCGCCATCGTGCGCGCCGCGCAGGCCGTACGCGATGGCGAATTCGTCAGCGCGCCCGTGGTCGAGGGCGCCTACTTCGCCGTGGTGTGGCGGCGCGGGACGATCGCCGCGTCGCAGCACTCGGTAAAGCAAGTTGGCGCGCAGATCCGCGACGGCCTCTCCAAGCTTCGCGTCAAGAAGGACGCCGACGATCTCGTCGCGCGCTTGCGGGCCGCCGCGGTGCACGACGAGCACGCCGACTTGCTCGACCTCGTCGACGTGGCGCCGCTGCCGGCGGCCGCGCCGGCGCCGTCACGGTAGCTCGGCGGCCTTGTCCAGCTCCTCGAGCGCCGCCCGGGCGGCGGCGTGCTCCGCCTGTCGCTTGCTTCGACCCTCGCCGTGGTTGAGGGCGACGTCGTCGAGGACGACTTCGACCAGGAACACCTGATCGTGGGGCGCCCCGCGTACGCCGACGACACGGTACGTGGGTGCCGGCAGGCCCCGCGCTTGGACGCGCTCTTGCAGCTCGCTCTTGGGATCGAGCCCGCCGAGGAGATCGATCTTGTCGAACCGCTCGGACACGATGTCCTGCACGAGAGCCCGCGCGCCGTCCAGGCCGCGCGCCTCGTAGACGGCGGCGACGAGCGCCTCGGCAGCGTCGGCCAGCACGTTCGTCTGATCGCGTTCGGTTCCGAGGGCGGCGCCGCGGCCGAAAGAGAGCGCCGCGCCGACGTCGACGCGGCGCGCCCAGGCGGCGAGCGCCTCGGCGTTGACCAGCGAGCTTCGCATGCGCGTCAGAAGCCCCTCGTCGGCGCTGGCATGCGCGGCGCCCAGCATCTCGCTCACGCAGAGGCCGAGCACCGCGTCGCCCAGAAACTCGAGCCGCTGGTTGTCGGGTGTGCCCGTCTCGTTTCCGTAGCTCGAGTGGGTCAGGGCCTCGTCGAAGCGCGGGATCGGGCCAGCGCCGACGACGGCGTCGACGTGCGCGCGAAGCTTCTCGCGGCTCTCCGCGAGCCGATCCCGCTCGTTCATCCGAATCGCGCGTCCGACGCCGCGGCCAGGTCGAGGTCGCGCTGCGTCACGCCCCCCGCGTCGTGCGTCGACCAGAGCACGCGCGCGCGTCCCCATCCCAGCTCGACGTCCGGGTGGTGGTCGTGCTTTTCCGCGTCGCAGCCCACCTTGACGACGAAGGCGAGCGCGCTCGCAAAGTCGGCGAATTTGAACTGACGCGCGATGGCGTTGCCGCCTGCGCGACCCCAGCCGGGGTGCGCCTGGAGCCACGCGTCGACCGTCTCGGCAGGTACAAGAGGGGGACTCGCCATGAGCCCTATTTAGACCCTGCGCTATGCTTTCGTCGATGTCGCTCCTCGCGTGCCCGTTCTGCCGGGAGATGTTCAAGCGGGGCGAGCGGGAGCTCTGCTCCGTTTGCGGCGTCAAGCTCGTCCCGTTCGAGACGCTGCCCCTCTCCGACGACGCGCTCAGCGAGGACGGCGTGCCGCACCAACCCGAGATGGAAGTGTTGCCGGCGGTCTACCTGGGTCGCGGACGGGGGCTCATCGCGGGGCTGTCGATCGCGGGCCTCGTCGCGTTCTTTCTGCCCTGGATTCACCAGACGATGCCGGACGACGTCGTGATCTCCGGGTGCTCGCTGGCCCAGCGTCTTGGCTGGGCGTGGGGATCGGGGGTTGCCTGGTTCATCCTCGCGCCCACGGTGCTCAGCCGGCGCACCATCTTCCAGCTTCGTGGTGCCCGCGTCGCGGCGGCGTTTCTCGCCGCGGTCCCCGGGATGACGACGCTGGTCTTGCTCACGCGGCCCCCGCACGGCTCGAACGGGGTCCCCGTGCGCTTCACGTACGAGCTTGGCCTCTATGCCACGCTCGCGCTTTCGCTCGCGGCCGTCGCGGGCGCCCTTTTCCTCGGCGGACGCGGAGACGACATCCGCGTACGGCGTGGGACGTCCGCCGGTCAGCTCGTGCACTGACGGGAAGGACGTGTCACAATTCGCCGCGAAGCGGCGGGAGGCGTCCATGGGCGTCGCGAGAAACCGGCTCACAGTGCCCGAGCGTGAAGAGCTCGCGGACGCAGAAGTTCCGGCGACTGTCGTCTGCGCCCACTGCGGCGACGCGGAGTGCCCCGGCTGTCTGCAGGATCAGACGCGGTCGGGTGTCGTCGCCATCGTGCCGTGGGAGCGCCCGGGCGCGCCCGCGCTCACGCGCCTCTGGGCCACTGCGCGGGCCACGACGCTCGACTCGGAGCGATTCTTCGAGTCGCTGCCCGACGGGCCGATCGGGCCCGCGTTCAAGTTCGCGGTGACGGCCGAAGTGGTCGCCTCCTGCGCCATGGTGCTGCTCGGCATCGGGCCCATCGCGCTGTTCGCGCCGGGGTGGATGCGCCACGTGGTGGTCGACGAGGGGCTCCCGTTCGCCCGCCTGCTCTGCGCAGGGATCCCGTCGCTCGCGGGGATCCTCGTCGCGGCTCACGTGGTGCACGGTCTCGCGCTCGACCGGGGGGCGCGCAAGTCCGGCGCTCGCGGGGCGATGCAGCGCGCGCTCCGCTTCGGCCTCTACGCGGCGGGGTGGGACCTGGTCTTCGGCCCGATCGGCGCCGTCGTCGTCGCGTTCAAAGAGGGGCCGCGCGCGGCGCTCTCGATCGTGCGCGTCGCGTCCGGCCTGCCCACGCGCAGCGCCAAGGCGTTCTTGAAGGGCTGCTATCACCTCGAGGGCGAGGCGGCGGCGCCCGCGCTGCTCGCGTCGTACGTGGCCGCGGGGATCGCCACGGCCGTCGGCGCCGTGGCCGTGATCGCGGCGCTGGTCGCGGCGCTGTGCATCTGAGCGGGCGCAGCGCGCGCGGGCGGAGGCTTGAACACGAAGTCGCGCGGTGAGTCGCGATGGCACCCCGCGCAGCTCCCCGGGGCGGCGGTGGTGGCGGCGTCCGCCTCGGGCTCCAGCACGAAGAACCGCCACTCGCCCTGCCTCTTCTCCATCGTCAGCTCGCCTTCGGGTTGATCGCCGCGGGGCGTCGCGCGTACGGCGTCTTCCACGAACATCGCGCCGTCGCGTGCATCAATGCCCGCCTCGAGGGCGTCGCGCGCCGCGTCGTTGGCCCAGAGGACGGCGTCGAACGAGTCGCCGTGGCCGTGGGAGACGAAGCGGTCGCCCACGCGCTGCATCCCGGGTCGCGTCGCGGACGCCGCGATGGGCGCTGGCGAGGTCGAAGCGTCCCGGCGAGCAGGGTCCGGGTCGCTGCGCGGAGCCGAGACGCCGATGAGCGACGTGTCGCGCGCGCCGCACGCCAGGGCGGCGGCGGCCAGCGCCGCGCTCAGAACGAGACGCCTGCTTCGAACGAGGTGCTCCACTGCTTGGCCCCGGCGCCGCCGAGCGGTCCACTGGCGCCCCCGTTTTCGCCGTTGAGATCCCCGAGCTCGGTCGCGAACTGACCGGCGAGGTACAGCACCTCGAACCTGTAGTTGACGCCGACGATGCCGCGCCAGCGCTTGATGTCGGCCTTGTTGAACGTGGTGTCGTTGTTGAACGCGGCGTTGTTGTCGGCGCCGTTGGCAAGCTTGTTCGCGCACACCGGTGCGCCCGTGAAGGGCCCCTTGGGGTTCGCGTAGGGATTGCCGGGGACGTTGGTCCCCTCGTATCCGCACTGCCCCAGGGCGTCGGCATTGGGCGCCAGGTCGACGACCGACGAGTTGGCGTAGATGAGGACGTACTGCGCGCCGACGTAGGGCGTGAGCACGGCGCTGTCGTCGAGCACGAACGGCTTGGAGATCTGCGCGTCGATCCCCACAGTCGTGAGGAAGAACTTGGACGATCCGCCGACCGTGCGAACGCCCGTCCCGACCGCGAGGTCGGGCAGGTACCCGAGAAAGCCCGTGCGGTAGCCCTCGAGCAGCGCCCAGTGAAAGTCAGCCCCGCCGACCCAGAGCGAGGTGTTGGCGATGTAGCCGAGCGCGCCGGTGATCTCGAAGCCGTAGGCGAGGCCCTTGCGCGCCTTCACCGTGTAGACCTGAAGGAGCGAGTCCGGGTCGGCGTTGACGGTGGAGAACTTGCCGCTGTTCGGGTCGGTCGGCCCTTGCGTGCCCGCATGCCAGTACTGGATCCCGCCCGCACTGTTGCTGGAGTTGATGTGTGTGTACGTCGCCTCCAGGCTGAGGGCGAAGCCGCCGAGTCCCGTGGTGCGGGCGGCGTGAAACGCGCTGGGTGCGATCGCCATCCCGAGCTCGCTCATCAGGTTGGCCCACGCCACGTTGTTCGGCAGGCACGCGGCGATCTGGGGAAAGCCCGCCGCGTTCTGGTAGCCGGCCGTGTTGGCCGCGATCTGCTGGCACCCCCCCGGCGCCGCGGCCAGCGCTCCGGCGGGCTGCGTGACGAGCCGCTCGGGCGTGATGTCCATGTCACCCGCGGCGGCGACGTGTGTCGCCGTCACGATGCCGATGCACGACGCGAGGGCGAGAGCGACCTTTCGGTTCCGGGGCAAGTGGGCTCCAGGGACGCGACAGCTTCAACTGGCGAGGCTACGGTTTGCGCGCGTCGAGCGTCAAGGTGGTGCCTAAGGATTGTGGTGGCTCCGAGACCCTGGGGGTGGCCCGGCTTCGTGCCAGGCCGCTGGACACGCCCCTCCACATCGTTCTGGTGGAGCCGGAAATCCCCCCCAACACGGGCAACATCGCCCGGCTGGCGGCGGCGACGGCGTCGCCCTTGCACCTCGTGGGGCGCCTTGGGTTTCGCATCGACGAGCACAGCGTGCGGCGGGCCGGGCTCGACTACTGGCACCTGGTGGACCTGCACACCCACCCCACCTTCGAGGCCTTTCTCGACGCCTGGCGCGCCGGAGCGCCGGGCGGCCGCCTGCACCTCTTCAGCGCGACGGGCGCGCGAAGCTATCTGACCGCGCCGACGCAGCCGGGCGACGCGCTCGTCTTTGGCAAAGAGAGCGTGGGCCTGCCCGCCGATCTCCTCGAGCGCTTCGCCGACCGCGTCGTCGGCATCCCCACGCTCGGCCCCGTGCGCTCGCTCAACCTCGCGAACGCCGTCAGCATCGCCGTCTACGAGGCCCTGCGCGGTCTCGGCGCCATCGACGACACATTCACGGGTTAGCGCCTATTCGTACGCCGGGATGCCCGTCACGTCGTGGCCCAGGATGAGGGTGTGGATGTCGTGGGTGCCCTCGTAAGTGAACACCGTCTCGAGGTTGCACATGTGACGCATCACCGGGTACTCGAGCGTGATGCCATTGCCGCCGAGGATGTCGCGGCAGGTGCGGGCAATCTCGAGCGCGGCGCGGACGTTGTGGCGCTTGATCATGCTCACGTGCTGCGGGCGCAGCTTTTTCTCGGCCTTGATGCGCGAGGCCTCGAGCACCTGCAGCTGGGAGTTGGTGATCTGCGTGAGCATCTCGGCAAACTTGGCCTGCACCAGCTGGTGTGAAGCGATGGGCTTACCGGCGAACTGGATCCGGTTCTTCGCGTAATCGACGGCGCAGTCGAAGCACGCCGTGGCCGCGCCGATGACGCCCCACGCGATGCCGAAGCGCGCGGCCGTGAGCGCCGAGAGGGGGCCCTTCATCCCGCGGACGCCCGGGAGGATCGCGTCCTTCTTCACGCGGACGTCCTCGAGGATCAATTCGCTGGTGACGCTGGCGCGGAGGCTGGCCTTCTTGTGAATGATGCGCGCCTCGAAGCCGCGCGTCTCGGTGGGGACGAGGAAGCCGCGCACTTCTCCCTCGGGGCCCCCAACCTTGGCCCACACGAGGGCGACCTGCGACAGGTTGCCGTTGGTGATCCAGCGCTTGGTCCCGTTGATGACGTAGGTGTCGCCGTCGTCGATCGCGACCGTGCGCATGCCGCTCGGATTGGAGCCGAAGTCGGGCTCGGTGAGGCCGAAGCAGCCGATGATCTCGCCCTTGGCCATCTTGGGCAGGTACTTTTGCTTCTGCTCTTCCGAGCCAAAGCTGTGGATCGGGTACATCACGAGCGACCCTTGCACGCTCGCGAACGAGCGGATGCCGGAGTCGCCCCGCTCGAGCTCCTGCATCGCGAGGCCGTAGCCGACTTCGCTCAAGCCCGCGCAGCCGTAGCCGTGCAGGTTGGCCCCGAGCAGGCCCAGGTCGGCGATCTCGCGCGCGAGCTCGGTGGGGAACGTGCCGCGCTCCCAGTGGTCGGCGATGGTCGGTAGGACCCGCGCGTCGACGAAGGCCCGGACGGTGTCGCGGACGGTCTTCTCTTCCGGGGCTAGATGGCGGGCGAGATCGAAGAAGTCGGGCATTTTCTCCATGACCAGCTAGCACACGAAGACCCGCGCGGGGACGGTCGACCGGCGTCAGAACCGCGCTGCGCGAATGGTCGGGGTGACGCCGGTGAAGTCGGCGCGGAGCGTCATGCGGTCGCCGGCGCGCAGCGTCAACGAGTCGGTCTTGGACTCGCCCGTCGCGGCGAACGAGAACACGATCGAGTGAGGGCCTGGATCGACCGCGAGGCGCGTGGGGCACGCGCCGCGCGGGGTGCCGTCGATCGACACCGACGTGCCATCCCCCAGCAGCACGAGCTGAGCGCGTTCGGCGCGTTCGGCCGAGGCCGCGGGCGCGGCCGCGTGGGCGCTCGGGACAGGTGCGGGAGGCGGTTCGAACGACGGAGCGGCGGGCTGCGGACCGGGCGAAGCGGGAGCCGTCTCGACGCGCGTGGTCGGTGCCGAATCGCGAGGCCGCGGGCCCGTTCCGAGCGCCACGCTCGCCACCGCAGCGACGGCGCCTGCGATGGCCAGCGAGGCGATCGCTGCCCGGGAAAAGCCGCGCCGCCGGCGGGAGCCGTCGGTCGTGGCCTCGATGCGCGCGACGGGCGTGGGGGCCGGGTCAGGCGCCGGCGGCCGCTTGGATTCGATCCGTCGCGTCGACGAGTCGAGCGCCGGCGCCAGCGCTGCTTCGATTGCGCGAAGCTCTTCGCGCGCCGCGAAGGTCTTCGTCCCGATCTGCGTCGCCGTGGGTCGCGAGGGCGGACGCTGCAGGATGGGACGAGGCGCGTCGGGAGGTGACGCGGGCCGTGCCCGGATGACGCGCACCCGCTCGCCGAGCTGGCGCGCGACGTCGCCCAGATCGACGCCCGTGAGAAATCGGCGAAGGGCGCGGCCGAGCTCTTCGGCATGCTGGGGGCGCGCGTCGGGATCGAGCGCCATCGCGCCCGCGATCACGTCGTCGAGAGCGAGTAGCCGAGGGTCTGCATCGCTCGGACGTGGATGCGGCGCGCGCATGGCCGAGTCGACCTCGGCGGCCGTCGCGCGGCGAAAGGGGGCCTTGCCGCTCCAGAGCTCGGAGAGCAGCACGGCGACCGCGAAGACGTCGGCGGCCGGCGTCAGCTGCCCCGCCTCCATCTGCTCGGGAGGCATGTGCCCCGGCGACCCGAAGACTCCGTGGCCGCTCGGCGCGGTGGCGACGGGGGCCGCGATCCCGAAGTCGATGACCTTCACGTGCCCCTCTTCGTCAACCATCACGTTGCGCGGCGTCACGTCGCGATGAACCACGTTCATGCGGCGATGCGCGTAGTCGAGCGCGCGACACACCTCGACGCCGACGTACGCGCCCTCCTCCGGAGACAGGCCGGGCCGGCCCTCGCCCGACGCGGCGTCCTGCGCGGTCGATCGCAAAAGCTCGGCGAGGCTCGCGCCTTCGACGAGCTCCATCGCGAGGTAGTACGTCCCGAGCTCGACCCCCAGCTCGTACACCGTCACGATGTTCGGGTGGGCGAGGGTGACCGTCGTCTTCGCCTCTTCGACGAAGCGGGAGACGAATTCGTCGTCACACGCCAGCTCGTCGCGAATCTGCTTCACGACGAGCTTCTTCTCGAAGCCCCCGGCGCCACGCAGCGTGGCTAGCACCACGCGCGCCATCCCCCCTCGCGCGAGCTCGCGTTCCAGGACGTACTTGCCGAAGACTTGAGGGTACATTCGTCGAACGTGGAGGGCTCTAGACGTTTCCATCGTAGCAAATGGGGACTTTGCCGAGAGGCCAGTGCGCTCGCCGCGCTCGCGGTGACCGCCGCGTCGGCGTGCGACCGCGCCCCGCAGGTCACCACGCGCACCGTCACGCTGCACGCACCGAAGAGCTGCATCACCCCGCAGACGCCGCTCGACGGGCAGGCGTACGTGCAGTTCGATGCCCTCGGCGACTTCGATCCTCCGGCGCAGGCCGCCGCTACGGGCGGCCTTCTCGGGGCGCTCGGCACCCAGCTCACCGGGATCGAGGACGACGCGCAGGCGCTCGTGGTCGAGGCGACCGAGGCGGATCGCGAGTGGCAGGGTGTGGGCGACATCCCGGTGACCGGAGACATCGACGTGCTGGTGACGCCCACGCTGACGGCGTGCCCGCTGACCACGCCGGCCATGTCGCCTGGAGGGCGATCGGGCGCCGTGCTGGCGCCGTTCGGCGTGCAGCAGGTGATGCTCGTGGGCGGCGTGGGCGGCAGCGGGTCGCTGGCCCCCACGTCGCTGCCTCCCACATACATCGTGAATCTCAGCACCGGTGCCATCGCGCAAGCGAACCCCGATTTACGCACTCCCCGCTCGCGCGCGGCGGTGACGGCGTTCGGGTCCGGGGCTCTCGTCGCGGGCGGCGTCGACCCCCAGAGCGGCGGCTCGGCGCTCGACATGGTGCTCGACACCGCCGAGGTCTTCGACCCCACGCTGGGCGGCTTCGACCAGCAGAACCCGATCTTGCTGAGCGAGGCGCGCGCCGACCCGGGAGCGGCGGTCCTCGCGACGGGCGAAACGGTGCTGGTCGGCGGGGTCGGCGCCGACGGAACGACGGTCCTCGCTTCGATGGAAATCGTGGACCCCGTCACCCGGACGGTGCGCTCGACCAACGTCGCCCAGCTCTCGGTCGCGCGCAGCGCGCCGACGGTGCTGCTGCTGGCGTCCGGGGAGATCCTCGTCGTCGGCGGCGTCGACGGATCCGGCAACCCCGTGAACACGCTCGAGTGGTTCTCCGCCGATGTCAGCCAGGAGGAGCTTTCGACCCAGCTCGTCACGGGTCAGGCCCAATCTGCCCTGGCGCTCGAAGGCGGCGGCGCGCTCGTTGTCATCGCGCCGCCGGCGAGCGCGGACTCCAGCTTCGAAAACGTATGGAGGATCGATGCCGACGGCGCGCTCGAGGCGGCCCAATCGATCCAAGGCGCACTCACGCAGCCTGTGTTGTTCGGCGCCGCAGCCGGCGCGCCGCTGCTCTGGACGGGAGACCGGTGGCTCCGGTGGCAGCCGTGGGATGGGTCGTTTGGCGAGGCGAATACCTTGCAGAACACGCCCACGAGCGTCGGCGCCGTGGTGGCTTCGCCGGATTCGGGCCTCGCGTTCTGGCTCGACGCGACGGACCTCGCCCTCACGGCCCTTCGTTTCGACACGCAGGGCGAGTACTCCGCGCTGCCCGGCCCGCTGCTCGCCGGCGACGACATGAACACGGCGCCCGATCGACTCGCGTCGCCGGGCGTCGTGACGTTCGACCCGTCGACCGGTGTCACGCTCGCCGCCGGCGCGAGCGTATTCGTGACCGATCGCACCTATGCGGACGTGACGATCGACGTCGACCAGCCGACCGGCGAGCCGGTGCTGGTCGTCCTGCGCGATCCGACCGGGACCGAGCTGGAAGTCGGCGGCGAGACCTGCCCCGGCGCGCTGTCGGGCACGTCGGCGGGCCAGGCGTCGACGCTGCACGTGCAGCGGACCGGCGCGACGGTGACGTGGAGCCTGGGGAGTGGAGCGCCCGCGACGTGCACGACGGGCGTAGCGGCCGGCGCACGCCTGTCGATCGGCCTGCGCGGCCCGGAGGGCGCGACGGAGGGCGTCGCATCGGATCTGCTCATCGCGCGCAGCGCGGGGCCATAACGACGCTGTCAGAACCCCGGCCACTCGTACGACGGTGTCTCGTATACGCTCGTGTTGCAGTTCGCGGTGATGGTCACGAACGAACTATCGACGGCAAGCGTCGCGCTATTGTGGTGATCCTCGGCCGTGAGACCACACGCCGCCGAAACGGAGATCTTCGTTTTCCCACCGTCGGCGGAGCATTCGATGGCCCCACGCGCAGCGCCATCGGCAGGCAAGGTCAGCCTCCGACGGACGCACTGCCAGGGACTGCCCGCAGGCATGAGGACGGCGACATCAGCTGTCATATTGTCGTTGTAGAGCCACAGGCGCTCATCGATCGTCACGACGAAGCTGAAGGTCGTTCGTATCTGCCGCGCGATCACCTGGCCGCTCGATAGTGTCGCGGTGAGCCCCGCCGCGAGCGCGAGAACCGCTTTCATGTGTGCCCTCCCTGCGTACATAGGAAGGATGCCCCGGGTGCGGATCGAGCGCCATGCGCGGGTGAGCGAGCCACCCGCGTAGTGACGTGTGCGCATGCTTGACCGCGCTCGCAACGCGCCGCGTCAGGGTCGCGTTCGGGGTCGGGACTGCCTACGCGTCGACACCCACGAGCGCGCCGATATCGCTCGCCCCCTCGCGCTCCACGAGCTTCGCCAGCTCGCGTGCGATGCGGCTCGGTGCCGACGGGCCGCCGTAGACGAAGCCCGTGTACATCTGGACGAGGTTGGCACCGGCGCGCACGAAGGCCATCGCGTGCTCCGCCGTCTCGACGCCGCCGACGCCGATCACTACGACCTTCCGCCCGAGCCGCGCGCGGACGCGGCGGACGATTTGGAGCGCGCGCGCTCGCAGCGGAGGCCCGCTCAGGCCACCCGCACCGATAGCCTGCACCCGGGCGGCCGGCGTGAGCAGGCCCTCGCGCGACACGGTCGTGTTGGTCGCGACCACGCCGTCGACGCCCACCTCTTCGACGACCGCCAGGAGGTCCTCGATCTGCGCGTCGTCGAGATCCGGAGCCATCTTGACGAGCAGGCGCGTCGACGGCGCCCGCCGTGCGGCGAGCGCCGAGAGCAAGGCGCGGGCGTGCTCGCGCCCCTGCATCGCGCGAAGGCCCACCGTGTTGGGCGATGAGACGTTGGCGACGACGAAATCCGCCGCGTCGCGAACCGTCTCGAACGAGGCGACGTAGTCGCGCACGACCGCCTCGACGTCGTCGGCGGGTACCACTCGCGACTTGCCGATCGATACGCCCGTGGGAACCGGCACGTGCCCGCGCGCGGCGCGAAGGCGCTCGGTGATCTTCAGCGCCCCGGCGTTGGGGAACCCGAGCCGGTTGACGAGCGCCCGATCCGCCGGCAAGCGAAAGAGGTTCGGCTTCGGGTTGGCGGCTTGCGCGTGGGCGGTCACCGTCCCTAGCTCGACGTGACCGAAGCCGAGCGCTGCGAGCGCGCGCGGCCGTCGCGCTTCTTTGTCGAACCCGCCCGCCAGGCCGATCGGCGACGGAAACTCGAGGCCGAGGGCGCGGACCGTCAGGCGCTCGTCCGGCTCGATCGACAGCGCGGCACGCACCGCCGTTCGGATCCAGGGCGCGTGCTCCAGGGGCCCTAGCGCGGCCAGCGCCAGCGTGTGAGCCATGTCCGGCGGCAGCAGGAAAAGCAGGCGCCGGAGCACCGAGTCGTACACGGTCGCGCGAGCCTACCGCGCCGCCTGCTATCTTTGTAAGTGCCGTCGCTTGGCAAAGGAGGTCCGTGTGATCGTCGGTGTCCCCAAAGAGATCAAGACTCGCCAATACCGTGTCGGCATCACCCCAGCGGGCGTGCGAAGCCTGACGTCTCGCGGCCATCGCGTCGTCGTCGAGCGCGGGGCGGGCGAGGGGAGCGGTCTGTCCGACGCGGACTACGTGGCGCAGGGAGCCACCATGGTTTCGCCGGCCGAGACCTGGGCGGCCGACATGGTCGTGAAGGTCAAAGAGCCACTGGCGAGCGAGTACGGCTACTTCCGGCAGGGCCTCGTCCTTTACACGTACCTTCATCTCGCCGCAGAGCCCGAGCTCACGAAGAGGCTCGCCGCGTCGGGCGTCTCGGGGATCGCGTACGAGACGATCGACAACCCCGACGGCACGCTGCCGCTCCTGCGGCCGATGAGCGAAGTCGCGGGACGCATGGCCGTGCAGGTCGGAGCCACGTGTCTCGAGAAGGAGCGAGGGGGCAAGGGCGTTCTGCTCGGCGGTGTGCCGGGCACGCGGCGCGGTCGGGTCGTCGTCCTGGGGGGCGGGGTCGTCGGGCGCAACGCCGCCACAATCGCGATCGGGATGGGAGCGCAGGTCACCGTTCTCGATGTGCGGGCCGATACGATGGCCTACCTCGAGGACGTCTTCGGCGGCGCGATCGAGACCCTGTACTCGAACCCGATCAACATCGAAGAAGCCGTGATGCGCGCGGATCTCGTCGTCGGGGCGGTGCTCGTCACGGGCGCGGCGGCGCCCAAGCTCGTGACGCGCGCGCTCGTCGGCAAGATGCAGCGGGGCAGCGTCATCGTCGACGTGGCCGTCGATCAAGGTGGTTGCATCGAGACGTGTCGGCCCACGACGCACGACAACCCGACCTACGAGGTCGACGGCGTCGTGCACTACTGCGTGCCCAACATGCCGGGCGCCGTGCCGCAGACGAGCACCTGGGCGCTGACGAACGCGACGATCGCACACGCGGTGAAGATCGCCGACAAGGGCCTGGTCGCCGCGCTGCGCGACGACGTGGGTCTCTTGCACGGGTGCAACACCTACGGCGGTCACGTCACGTACGAGCCCGTGGCGCGCGCCCACGGCTTGCCGTACCGGCCCACGCGCGACGCGATCGGCGGATGACCGAGCCGGCGCACGAGCGGGACGCCGCGAGCGGCGCGGGGCCGCTGGCGGAGCTCGTGAAGGACGTGGACCTTCTCTGCCTCGACGCGGGCAACACGATCATCTTCTTCGACCACGCGCGACTCTCGCGTCTCGCCGCGCGCGAGGGCTTCGTGGCGACCGCCGGGGCGTTCGAGCGCGCGGAAGGAGAGGCCAAGCACACGCAGGAGCGTGGCGGGGGCGTCCGGGTGCCATGGTCTCACGCAGGAAAGCCGGGAGCCGACAGCTGGGCGGAGATGATCGCCACCATGCTCGTGTGCGCCGGGATGGCGCGGGATCGTGTGCCGCGAATCCTCGACGTGCTGTGGACCGAGCACCGCGCATTGAACCTCTGGTCACGCGTGCCCCCGGGCCTCGTCGATTCGCTGGTCGCCTTGCGGGCGAGCGGAGCGCGCGTGGCGGTCGTCAGCAACTCCGAAGGAAAGCTCGAGGGCTTCTTCGAGCGGCTCGGGTTGATGCCCGCCGTCGACGCCGTCGTCGACAGCGGTGTCGTCGGCGTCGAGAAACCGGATCCACGCATCTTCCAGATCGCCCTCGAGCGCTTCGGCGTGCCGGCGGCGAGCGCGCTTCACCTCGGGGACAACTTCGTCACCGACGTCGGTGGTGCGCGCGCGGCGGGGCTCCGGGTCGCGCTCATCGACCCGTTCGGTCATCTCGCCGGCAGGCACGCGGACGTGCCGCGCGTATCGGGCGTGGCCCAAGTGGCCGACGCGATCGTCCGTGCGCGCCGTGAGCTCGAGCTGAACCGCGGGCCTTGAATCGCGGGAACCAATTCCCTCGCTCGGATGTCACCCCTCACGCCGTGCTGAGGCTGGCCGCGGGCTCGACCCACATGCACGCACGCTCCGCCCGGAGCGGGCGCGCCCCCGTGGACCGAATCGCGGCTCGGCCCGTCGAACGGGCAGGAGGAGCGGACGACCATGGGAAAGCGAACCTGGGCGGTCGTGGGGGGCCTCATGGCCGCGGGCGTGCTCCTGGCCGCCAGTGGCGTGCAGCGAGAGCGTGCCCTTCTTTCGGGGCCATTCACGGAGACGGTCCGGGAGCGAGAAGCCCGCGCGGCGGCTCGGCCGGGCGACCCCGATACGGATCGCGCGCTCGCGCAAGCCTACCTCGACGTCGGCCAGCCCGGGCTCGCCGTGGCCCTCCTGCGGGATGCGGCCATCGCCACCGGCGACACGGGGGGCGTGCGAACGCGCCATCTCTACGGGCGCGCCCTCATCGAGGACGGCAAGGGACTGGAAGCCTTGTCGATCGAGCAGAGGGTCGTCGCTGCCTGCGCGCCCCTCGCCGAGGGTGAGCCGGCGCCCGCCGGCTGTGACGCGGCTCTCCTGGCGTCCGCGTTGCGGCGCGTCGACATCCTGCGCGAGCTGGCGGCCATGGGCGTGAGCGACGTCGTGGCTCACCCCGAAGCTGGCCTCATCGCCTACCGGAACGCGACGCGCGAGGTCCGCGTGGCCATGCAGTAGTGGGAATGCACTTCCCGGACTTCGCGTTGCGGCCACACTACACTGGCCTGAAGCGGAGTCCCCCATGTGCGGAATCGTTGGCTACGTCGGCGCCAAAGACTGTGCGCCCATCCTCGTCGAGGGGCTCCGCCGCCTCGAGTACCGCGGCTACGACTCTGCCGGCCTCGCCGTGCACGTTGGCGCCGACGGGGCAGGCGGGCGGGCGGGACGCGGCACCGGAATCGAGATCGTCCGCGCCGTCGGCAAGCTGGCCAACCTCGAAGCGGCGCTGAAAAAGAAGCCTCTCGTCGGTCACACGGGCGTCGGTCACACGCGCTGGGCCACCCATGGCCGCCCGAGCGAAGCCAACGCCCACCCGCACGCCGCGGGCAGCGTCGCGGTGGTCCACAACGGCATCATCGAGAACCACGTCGCTCTGCGCGCCGAGCTCGAGTCGCGCGGCGTCCGCTTCACCAGCGACACCGACACGGAGATCGTGGCCCACCTGATCGACCAGGCCCTCGCCGCCGGGGCGTCACGCCTCGTCGATGCGGTCCGCTCGGCGTTGCTGCGCGTCCGCGGCGCGTACGGGATCGCCGTCCTCTCCGCCGCGTCGCCCGACGAGATCGTCGTGGCGCGCGCGGACAGCCCCCTCGTCATCGGTCTCGGCGTGGGCGAGACACTGTGCGCGAGCGATATCCCCGCCCTCCTTGCGCACACGCGCGAGGTGCTGCTCCTCAACGATGGCGAAATCGCCGTCTTGACCCGCGACGGCGCCGCGATCACGACGCTCGACGGCACGCCCGTCCATCGCGAGAAAAAGACGATCAGCTGGTCTCCCACGCAGGCCGAGAAGGGCGGCTACAAGCACTTCATGCTCAAGGAGATCCACGAGCAGCCGCGCGCCGTCGAGGACACGCTGCGGGGGCGGGTGGACCTGGGTGCCGGCGACGTCGTGGCCGAAGAGATGGGCCTGCGCCCAGAGGTAGCCAAGTCGATCGAGCGCGTCTGCTTCGTCGCCTGCGGCACGAGCTCGCACGCCGCGATGGCGGGCCGCTACTGGATGGAGCAGCTCGCGCGCATCCCCGCCTCGGTGGAGATCGGCAGCGAGGTGCGGTACCGCGACCCGGTGTTCGGGCCGCGCGACCTCGTCATCGCCGTGAGCCAGAGCGGCGAGACGCTCGACACGCTGGCGGCCGTGAAGACCGCCAAGGCCAAGGGGGCCCACGTCCTGGCCGTCTCCAACGTAGTCGACAGCGCCATTCCGCGCGTCAGCGACGCGACACTGCACACGCACGCGGGCCCGGAGATCGGCGTGGCGTCGACCAAGTGCTTCACGACCCAGCTCGTCGCGCTGCTGCTCCTCGCCGTGTACGTGGGTCGCCGTCGCGGCGTTCTCGAGGCGACCGACGCGCGGCGCGTGCTCGAGGCGCTCGCCCACGTTCCCCAGCAGATGCGCGAGGTCCTCGGCAAGGCCGAGAAGGTGAGCCGGCTGGCGCGCAAATACAAGGGGGCGAGCCACATGCTGTTTCTCGGTCGCGGCACGGGCTTTCCGATCGCCCTCGAAGGGGCGCTCAAGCTCAAGGAGATTTCGTACATCCACGCCGAGGGGTACGCGGCCGGCGAGATGAAGCACGGGCCCATCGCGCTCATCGACGCCGACATGCCGGTGGTCGTCGTCGCGCCGCGGGACGCCCACTACGAAAAGACGCTCTCCAACATGCAGGAAGTGAAGGCCCGAGAAGGGCGGCTCATCGCCGTGTGCACGGCGGGGGACAAGGACGTGCGCGCCCTGCTCGAGTCCGACCTCGAGGTCCTCGAAGTGTCCGACGCGGCGCCCGAGGTGCTACCGCTGCTCACCGTCTTGCCGCTCCAGCTGCTCGCGTACTACGTCGCCGACCTGAAAGGGACCGACGTCGATCAGCCCCGCAATCTGGCCAAGACCGTGACCGTCGAATAGACGCCAGCGCCCGGGGCGCTGGGGCCATTGCCGGGCTCGTCCGCGAGCAAGCAGCGCCGAGTCTGATATACCCGGAATCAGCGATGGCCTCCGTGATCCTCGGCGACTGGACGCACCGGCGGGGGGACGCCGGCGGTACGCGTTCGGTTCCGGCAGAAATCCAGAGGCCGCGGCCCACGGTCGCGTGGATGTGGCAACCGGAGCACGGCGGAAGGGTCGACCAGGTGCGCGTCACCGGCACGACGGTCATCGTGGCTACCATGATGCCGAGCGATCCCAGCGCCCCCCGGTGGGAGCACGCCGTCCTCTACGTTCTCGATGCGCACACGGGGGTCGAGGTCGCGCGACGCGTCTTGCCGGATCCCGTGCCCGTCGCCGCGATGGTCGTGGAGAACGGCGTGGTCCACGTCGTCTCCACGCTCAAGGGCGAGCCGATCTTCTGGTACGCGCTCACGCCCGCGGAGCTCGTGCCGATCCACAGGCGAATCGTGGCCCTCGCCGATGACGTCCGACACGACGACGTCCTCGACGCCTGGGGCACGCCCGACGGCGGCCTGTGGCTCGAGATCGACGCCCGATCTCACGGGGAGGGTACGCGCGCACCGACGTATGTCTTCGCCGATCCCAGCGGTGCGCCCACGGGGGCGGGCGCCCGCGCCGAGCGCGCGGGCACGGACGGGCCGGTCTTTGCGCACGACGCGTGCGCCGGCGGGCACGATCTCTTCGCGCCCATCGAGGGCCGCTGGGACAGCGAAGACGACGCATCGCCTCCTGGCGTTCTGCGCCTCGATCGCCGTCCCTCCGACGACGCCACGGCGGCTACGGGGGCGGGACCACGGGTGGGGACGGGGCCGTTGGTGGGGGCGGGGCCAGGGGTGGGGGCGGGGGCATGGGTGCACGCTTCGGTCGTCGGACCGCGCTCGCGGATTCACACCCTGTGCGGCGACGGCGTCGTGTGCGCCGTGGCCGTGGCCGAGGACCCCTCCAAGCCGGAGCTCGCGCGGCTCGAGGCGTTCGCGGCGGATCGCTCCTCGGGCGTCGTACGGTGGCGCGCGCACGACGCCAAGCTCGCCATCAAGCCGCACCTCGGCGACGTGGCGCGCGTCGCACGCCGTCCCAACGGCGAGGTCCTGTTCCAGGGACTCGCGCCAGACGGGGGCCCTTGCACGCCCTTGGTGTGCGCAGGTCCCGACAGCCGCGTCGACGTCATCCTGCTCGGCGCGCGTGGCCGTTACGTGCTCGACGCCGCCCTCGGAGACTTGGTCCTAGCGCACCGCGAGAACAAGGACGGCCGGGTCGAAGTCGGGGGCTTCGCGATCGACCAGGAGGGCCGGCTGCTCGGGCGGCGCGCCGTCCCGCAATGGAGCATCGACCTGGGCGATCTCGGAGGCGAAGCGAGCGTCTACGCCGGGGCGGGCGCCGTCATCGTGCGCGGGGCAAACGCCGTCTGCGCCGTGCGTGTGTGAGGCGTTTCTGAGCCGTTACCCCGCGGCGCGCTTCAGACGCTCGATCGCCGTCGTGAGCTGCTTCATGCTCTGAAGCTGTGCCGTGGCGCTGCCCTCGATCCGCGACGCCGCGGCGAGCAGCTGCTCGCTCCCGCTCGACTGCGTCTTGTGGCTCGCGTTGAGCTGCCCGACCATGCTCGAGATCGTCTCGATCGAGCTGGAGATCTGCCGGCCGCCGCGCGCCTGTTCCTGAGAGCTGCGCTCCACGTGCTGCGTGATGATCCGCATCTTCTCGGCGCTGCGCATGATGAGCTCGGAGCCGCGCGCCTGCTGCGCGGTCGCGGCGGCGATCTGCTGCACTGTCTCGGCGATGCGGCCGATCGCGTCGGTGACTTGCTTGCTGCCCTTGGCCTGCTCGACCGTGGCGCGCGCGATGGCGCGGACCATGTTGGTGCTCTTCTGCGAGCTCTCGAGGATCTTCTTGAGGGCGCGCTCGGCCTCGTTCGACACCTCGACGCCGCGGTCGACGTTGTGGGCGCCGCGCTCGACCGCCGTGATGGCGTTCTTGCTCTCCGCCTGCACCGTCTTGATGAGGTCCGTGATCTCGCGGGTGCTCGCGCCCGCGCGCTCGGCCAGGTCCTTGATCTCGTCGGCGACGACGGCGAAGCCCTTGCCTTGCTCGCCGGCCTGCGCGGCGATGATCGCGGCGTTGAGCGCCAAGAGGTTGGTCTGCTCGGCGACGTCGTCGATGACGTTGACGATCTGGCCGATCGCCTCGATCCGCGAGCCCAGGCTGGAGATGACCGAGACGGCCTCCTGCGAGCTCTCTTTGATGCGGTAGATCTCGCCGATCGTCTTGAGGATCGCCTCGGCGCCTTTCTCCGCGTCGAGGGCGACTTCTTCGGACAGGCGCGCTGTCTCGTTGGCGTTGCTCTGCACCTGGTCGATCGAGACGTCCATCTCGTTCATCGAGCTGCTCGTCTCTTCGGCCGTCAGCGACAGCGCGTCGACGTTCTTGGCGACCTCTTTGATCGAATACGCCATCTCTTCGATCGAGCTCACGGTCTCACGGACGCTGCCTGCGAGCTCACCCACGTTCTCGGCCACCTCGTCGTTGGTGGCGGTCATCTCGAGGATCGAGCTCGACGACTCTTCGGCGCTGTGGGTCAGCGCCTCGAGGTGCGTGGCGATCTCGTGGACCGTGCTCGTCAGGTCCTTGATGAGTCGCGAGGTCTCGGTGGCGGCCGCGATTTCCATCTGCACGTTCGCGTCGAGGCGCCGGCCCGCGTCTTCCAGCGCGCGCTCGTACTCCGAGAGTTGCTGACGGGCTGCGATGGCTTCGTCCCGATCCCGTTTGCGGTCGTCGGCCAGGCCGGCGAGCGCCTCGTAGAGCTGCAGCGTCTCCCCGGTTGCCTGCGAGGGAGTGTTCGGTCGCTCGCCCGAGGCCGCGCGCCGGGCGGCGTCGACGAGTCCTTGCAGGCTCACCTGCCCGCCGCCGCCGGATGCCGCGAACAGCACCGCGGCGACGCCCACGACGGCGCTCAGCATGAAGGGGGTCGAGTCCTTCCAGAGGAGGGCTTCGATCACGCTCAGTGCGGCGATTGCGGCGATGCTCGCGAGTTGTTTGGGAGAAAGCGTCATCGACGTGGATCCGCAGTGGCACCGTACCGGGCGGGCCTCGTATGAGGCAAGGGATCGCGCCGTTCTGGGATGCGAACTAGAACGTGCCGAAGACGCCCGCGGAGCCGAAGCCGATCCAGGGGGTGACCCGGAGGCGCGATTCCGGAGCCGGCGCCGCGGGGGCATCCACGGGTGGCTCGCCGCCCGTCTCCGTGGGCGTCCGGGCGGGTGCGTCGGATGTCGCGTCGTGACCGATGATGAGGGTCGTGACCGCGACGCCCGCGCCCACGAGGCCGACGATGAAGCCGATGTCCGAGATCGTGGCCGTCGTGTTGGCAGAGCTGAGGTCGGACTTATCCTGAGGGGTCGTGCAGACCTTGTTCGTGCACTCGCTCTTGACCTTCGACGCCGCCGAGAGCGACAGGATGCCCGTGATGGCGCCCACGATGAGCCCTGCTGCGCCCGCGCCGCCGGACACATACGTGAGCGTCGTGGGCGAGTGCACGCGGGTCTCGGGCGTCGAAGGCTCCTTCGGCCCGCCGTTCTCCTCGTTGCCCCCGGGAGGAGTGACGCCGCCGGAGGAGAGCACCAGCTGCACCTGCTTTTTCTCGCCCTCGCTCACGTCGATCTCTTGCGAGGCTTCGCCGCTCGAGCCTTTGGCGCTCACCACGTGGTGACCGGGGTCGACTTTGCGGGGGAGGCCCGCCACCGCGGCGGGAACCGAGGCTCCATCGATCGAGATCGCCGGAGTCTCGCCGTCGGCCGTGCCGCCCACGGTGATCGTGAGCGACGGGATCTTGCCCTCGGCGGCCGTGTCGAGGTCGTCCGCCTTGCTCCGCGCCTCGTTGAACGGCGCCGGGTCGTTCGGGCCCTGCGGGTACTTCCGGATCGCGGCGACCGTGTCGCGCGCCTCGATCAGCAGGCCGAGGGCGACCTGGGTCTTGGCCACCTCGAGACCCGTCGTGGGCACGTGCATCAGCGAGTCCGCGGTCTTGAACCGCTGAAGCGCGCCTTTGAGGTCGCCCTTTTCGCGAAGCTCGCGCCCCTCGGTCATCATCGACCGTGCCGTCTCGCGATCGGACGCGGTGGGGTCTGCGTGTGCCGCCGGGCTTCCAAGCAGCCCTGCCGCCGTCAACGCTGCCATCAAGCAGGTCGTGCGGGTGATCCGTCGCGGAATCCTAGAAGCCATCGTCTTGGGCCTTCTTCTTCGGGGGAGGGGTGACTGCTCGTGGCGGTGCGATCGGTCGGACGGCCGGCTGCTGGTAAGCCTGGGCCGGCGGACCGGCGACGCGTGGCTGGACCGCGGGAGGCGCTACCGCGGGGGGAGCGGCTGCCGTCGCGGAGGGCGTGACGGGTCGCAGCTGGTTGGCGTCGATCGTCGGGACATTGGCCGCCACCGCAGGTGCGGCGACAGGCGGTGCAAGAAGGACGGGCGGCGGAGCGATTGCGACCCCGGGGTTGGTCGCCGCATTGGCCGATGACACGGCCGTCCAGCCGGGCTGGTTGGGCGGAGGCAACTGGGCGGCCGGGCTTACGACGGCCGCGGCCCCCTTCTCGGTCTTGGAATCGCCCGCCGACGGCCGCGACAGCATCATGATGAGGCCCCCGATCGCCATGACCGCTCCGGCCGCGACGCTGGCCACGGCCACGGTCCGGCCGCGCGACGGTCGCCGAGCACCGAGGTCGATTGCAGCGGAGCCCAGAGTGCCGCCAGTCACCACCGAGTGGTTCCCGCTGCCGGGGGCCGAGCCAGGGGCCGAGCCCATGCCCGGAGCGGAGCCCACGCCCGGAGTCGACCCGACGCCGGGGGCGGACCCGAGGCTGGGCGTCGAAGGAGGACCGGCCATGCCGTTGCCGGTGAGCCCCGTGCGCTGGCCGTGTCCGGTGCCCACGCCGTGAGCGGACTTGGACAGCGGGCCTTCTTGCCCGGGCATTCCCATGGCCTCGCCCGTGCCGAGCATCGTCGTGCCGATCGTGCCGGACACGCCGGTGACCTTCACGTTCGAGCGCATGATCTCTTCGTACCGGTCGCGCTCTGCGGCGGCCTTCAGGCCGACGCCGATGGCTTCTTTGCGCTTTTTCGCGCGGTCGGCCATGTGCTCGCCGATGAAGGCGGAGACGGCGGACGTCGTCGTCTGCAGGCCCGCCTCGACGATGGCCTCTTCGATGGCCTCTTGCAGCTCGAGCGCGGTCGCGAAGCGGCTGTCGAGCGTCGCCGTCAGAGCCTTCTTCACGACGCGCGCGACGGCAGGGTCGACCGACGGAGGGAGCGGGACCGGGGGACGGCCGCTCGTCAGCACCATCAGGGCCTGCACGTCGTTTTCGCCGTCGTACGGGGGCTTGCCCGAGAGCAGGTGGTACAGGATGGCGCCGATGGCCCAGATATCGGCGCGGCGGTCGACCTTGCCGCCGACGGCCTGCTCCGGCGCCATGTACCGGATCTTGCCCTTCACCTGGCCGGCGTTCGTGTCGCCCGCCAGCCGGTCGCGCGCCTTCGCGATGCCGAAGTCGATCAGCTTGGCGATGCCTTTGGAGCTGACCAGCACGTTCTGCGGCGAGACGTCGCGGTGCACGACGCCGAGGAGCGAGCCGTCCTCTTCGCGCAGCTCATGGGCCGTGTGCAACCCGCCGCAAACGTCCGCAAGGATTCGGAGCACGATCCCCGGCGGAATTTTCGAGCCTTTCTTCGTCAGCGTGCGGTGGACGGTGGAGAGCGATTCTCCGTCGACGTATTCCATCACGAGATACGTGATGTCGTGCTGTTCGCCCACGTCCAAAATTTGCGCGACGTTCGCGTGCTCGATGCGCGAGGCGAGCCGCGCCTCGTCCTGAAACATGGCCTGAAATCGCGCATCGGAAGCGAACTTTGGGAGCACCGTCTTCACGGCGACGAACTTCTCGAACCCGTGCTTGCCCGAGTGCCGCGCGATCCACACGCTCGCCATGCCGCCCTCCGCGATGGGGCAGAGCAGCTCGTACCGATCCAGCTTGAAGCCGGGGGCGAGCGGCGAGGGCCGAGGGGGCAGTAGGCTCACTTTCCCAAAGTATCGCGCGAATTCACGTGCAAAGCGAGCGTGCAAGGACACGCTGGCGAAACGCTCCGCTCACGAAAGCCCACCTGCACGGGGGCGCACGGGGGCGCACGGGGGGCGCACGGGAGAGCTCCCCCGTACGCGAGTGTGGTCAGTTCCAAAGCGTGGAGCCCGCGCTACATGACGCGGCGCTTCCAGACACCACCGTGCCCGACCCGTCCGAGCCATACTGCCAGCAGTACGACGTCGAGCCGCTGGTGCCGCAGTACGCCGTGGCCGTCGACGTCGGGAGGAGCGGGCAGAGGAACCCGCAGCATGTCGACGACTGGCTGCAAGAGCCTCCCGTGTATGCCTGGCAGGCGGCCTGCGCCTCCGTCTGGCTGTGCGTGTTGACGGGGCTGCAGTCGTAGTAGCTCTGGCCTTCGCCATTGCTGTGCACCGTCTGACAGCCCCCGCCGCAGCACGCCGTGCCGGCGCACTCGCAGCCGTCTTGATCGGGCGCCGTTGCCACGTTGCAGTCCTGCCGCAAGGTGCTGCACGTGTAGGTGCACGAGTTGGTGGTGGTGGAGCAGCTGTCGGCCGTGAAGGTGCTGCCGTTCGTGGTGCCGCAGGCCTGCCCGCACTTGCCGCAGTTGCTCGCCGACTCGGGGGTCTCGCAGCCGTCGGTGTCGGGCGGCGTCGTGGAGTTGCAGTCGTAGTGCCCCGAGTCGCACGTGTAGCTGCACGAGTTGGTGCTGTTCGAGCAAGAATCGGCGCTGAAGGTGCCGGCGTTGGTGGAACCGCACGCCTGCCCGCACCCGCCGCAGTTGGTCGTGGACTCGGGGGTCTCGCAGCCGTCGGTGTCGGGCGGCGTCGAGGCGTTGCAGTCGTAGTGCCCGCCATCGCACGAGTAGCTGCACGTCGTGCCGTTGCAGCTGTCGGAGCTGTAGGTGCCGGAGTTCGTCGCCCCGCACTTGTTGAGGCATCCGCCGCAGGTCGACGTCGACGAAGCCGACGATTCGCAGCCGTCGAGATCCGGAGCCGTGCTCGCGTTGCAGTCGAGCAGTCCGCCGTTGCACGAGTAACTGCACGTCGTGCCGTTGCACGCGGGCGTCCCGGTCGTCACGTTGCACGCCGAGCAACCCGCGCAGTGCGCGGTGCTCGTGGTCGCCGTCTCGCAGCCGTCGGTGTCCGGGGGCGTGCTCGCGTTGCAGTCGGCCGTGCCCGAATTGCACGTGTATTTGCACGTCGTGCCGTTGCACGAGGGCGTGCCGGTCGACGTGTTGCACGCGACGTTGCAGCCGGTGCAGTTCGCCGTCGTGTTGGTGGGCGTCTCGCAGCCGTCGGGGTCCGGCACCGCTCCCCCGTTGCAGTCGGCGTAGCCCGGGATGCACTGGTAGCTGCACGTGTCGCCGTTGCACCCGGCGTCGGCGGCGTGGCTCGTGCTGCACGAGATGCCGCACGCACTGCAGTTCTGGATCGTGTCGGGCGTCCCGCAGCCCGCTTCGTGTGCACCGCCGGCGTCTGGGGTCGCCGTCCCCGTCTCGGGGGCTGCGTCATGCGCCGCCATGGCGTCGCCCGCGTCGGCGCCGAGTGTGCCGGACGCGCCGTCCGATTCTTCGCCTTCCTCGATCGCGTCCTCGCTGGCGTCGCCGAGGCTCTCCGCATCGCCGCCCTCGCCCGCGGCGCCCTCGTTTTCGAGCGTCGACGAGTCGTCGCTCGCTCCCTCGGACGAAGGCTGGCCGGCGCTGTCTTGCTGGGGGCTGACCGAACCGTCGTGACGTGTCGCGAGGCTCGCATCGGGAGGCTGTCCCGTGGAGTATTCGTTCAGCCCGGTCACCAGACCGCACGCGGCTACACAGCCGGCGATGAGGCCAACCCCGACGATACGCGCAAAAACACGCACGCTATCAGGGTACGCTGCGGACCTCCTCATGCCTAGCGCCGGCCCGCAATCGCCGCAGCGACTGGCCTGTCCAACGGCCTGTCCAGGTCGCCCTCGCCCACCGCGTCAAAGGGCCCCAGACGCTCTGAAATCGTGCGAATCGCCACGTCGCTGGAGTCGATCCCGACGTAGACGCGCCCGAGCGCGCGGGCGGCCGCGAGGGTCGTTCCGCTGCCAGCGTACGGGTCGAGCACGCGCTCGCCGCGCGAAGTGAGCGCCAAGACCAAACGCTGGACCAGCGCTTCAGGCTTTTGTGAAGGATATCCAGTGCGTTCGCGAGAGATCGGCGCCAGCACACCGATGTCCCAGACGTCGCCCATCGGCACGCCCGCGGAGGCCTGGTCGGTCGACGACGAGCGCGCCCGCCGCCCCTCTTTGGTGAAGACCGCGCGCTGTTTGGTGGTGCCCCAGGTGGCGAGCGTCGACGCGGCGAGGGGCTCATACGGTTGATTCCAACGCGGTGCGGCGGTGACCGAGCGCCGCCACCGCAGAAGGACGTCGTGCACACGCTGGAAGTTGGGCGTTTTGCTGGGCCAGCGCCGGTAGCGCCATACGATCTCGCTCGCAAAGGCGTCGGCGCCGAAGATCTCGTCGCCGAGCACGCGGACGTAGTGGCTGGTCTTCGGGTCGACGTGGACCACCGCGCTGCCGTGAGGAGCCAGGAGGCTGCGCACGGCCGAGAGTCGCGCCCCGAGCGCCTCGAGCCACGACGCTAGGTCGGGCCATCGATCGTCGAAGGCGGGCACCTTCGTTCGCGGGGCGCCCGGACGCGCCCCAGCCTTCCGGAGATACGCCATGTGCTCGCGATTCGTGAAGAACGGCGGATCCAGATAGGCGAGCGTCACCGAGCCGTCGTGCTCGGGCGAAAGGGCGCGCAGCCACTCCAGGTTGTCGCCCTGAAGGAGAGTGCCGCTCGCATCGGCCGCGGTCCAAGACCGTCGGACGGGCCGCGGCCGCGGCTGCGCGACAGCCGGATCGTTCAGGGCCGCAAGGCCCTGCTCTTTGCCCTCCCACGACAGGACGACGGCGCGCGCGTGGCTCATGAATGGATCGTAACGAGGCCGAGCACACGGAAGCAAAATCCGAGCAGGTGGCTATACCGGCCTCCATGAGCCCCTCTCCGTCCCTGCCGCGCGTGTTCTCGGGAATTCAGCCGAGCGGAGAGCTGCACGTCGGCAACTGGCTCGGCGCCGTGCGCACGTGGGCCGAGCAGGTCGCGGCGCAAAAGGAAGACCTGATGTTCTGCGTCGTGGATGCTCATGCGATCACGGTCGAGTACGACCCGGCCGACCTGCGCGCGCGGACCCTCACGATGGCGCGCGACCTCGTCGCGTGCGGGGTCGACCCGGCGCGCTGCACCCTGTTCGTGCAGAGCGACGTCCGCGAGCACACGGAGCTCGCCTGGTACCTCCAGGGCGTCACGCCGCTCGGCGACTTGCAGCGGATGACCCAGTTCAAAGAGAAGAGCACCGGCAAGGAGCACGTGCTCGCGGGCCTGCTCACGTATCCCGTCCTCATGTCGGCGGACATCCTGATGTACAAGGCCGACCTCGTTCCGGTCGGCGAAGACCAGGTCCAGCATCTCGAGCTCGCTCGCGAGACGGTGCGCCGCTTCAACCATCGCTTCGGCGAGATCTTCCGCGAGCCGCACCCGCGCCTGTCGCACGCGCCGCGCATCATGGGGCTGGACGGCCAGTCCAAGATGAGCAAATCGCGCGGTAACACGCTGCCGCTCTTCGAAGAGCGCGACGCCTTCTGGGGCAAGCTGAAAGGCGCATTCACCGACCCGCAGCGCCTGCGCAAGACCGACCCGGGGCGCCCCGAAATCTGCAACGTGTACACCATGCACAAGGCTGTCTCGACGCCCGACGAGGTGGAGCGGACTTACAAGGAATGCACGACGGCCGCGCGGGGCTGCGTCGACTGCAAGAAGGTGCTGATGGACAGTATCGACCGTGAGCTCGTGCCGCTGCGGGCCAAGCGGCGCGAGCTCGACGGCGACCCCGCGCTGCTTCGCGAGGCCCTCGGCGACGGCGCCGCCAAGGCACGGCGCATCGCCCGGGAGACGATGACCGAGGTGCGCGCTTCGATGGGACTCGGCAGCGGTACTGCGCCGTGAACGCCCGGTTTCCCGTCGTCGTGGCGCTCGCGTTCGTTGCGCTGCCGCTACCCGGATGCAGCCACCCGCCAGGCGATTCGACGCCGGCAGGCGCCGTACGTCTCTTCCTCGACGCGATGGACAGCGACGACAACGCGGCCTCGATGCATCGCGCCTACGACCTGCTCGGTCCTGTCGCGCGCGCCAACCTCGTGGGTCGCGCGCGCCGGACGAGTCGCCTTCAGGGGCGGCAGGTCGAGCCGTGGGAGATGATCGCGGCAGGCTTCTTCGGGCTGGCCTTCCGGCCCAAGGTGATGCGCTCGACGGGCGTGGGCGAGCGGGCCACGGTGGAGGTGTTCGGCGAGGACCCGCAGAGCGAGCACGCGAGCGTCGCTTGTGTCCACGAGGCGGCCGGCTGGCGCATCGAGCCTGGCCTGCCCGAGCCCTGACGCGCGAGCGCTCGTCGTGGCGGCCTGGCTATCGCGCAGCGGTTGCCGTCGGCTCGGGTGAAGCCTCCGGGATCGACTCGAAATGCAGGGCGTAGACGAAAGTCGCCGATGGCGCGGATGGGGCGCCGGGAAACGTGGGGAGCGTCATCCCCTGATACAGCGCGACGACGCAATGGGTCACCGCCGAGTCCTCGAAGTGCGCGTCGCCCTCGGCGACCTCCACCACCTGCGCCGCCGGACCATTGCGTCGGACGCGGAAGTTCAGGTCCATCTCGCCGCCCACGTCGGGGCGATCTGCGAGCCCCGCGGCGTAGCAGTGTTGAACGCCGTCCCACGGACCGTGCAAGGCATCGCGGAGGGCGGCGGCGTGCAGCACGGTCCGGGGGGTCGGGACAGGCTCGTCGCCCGTGGAGAGCGATACGTCGATCTTCACCTCGCCCGCGGTGGTGCCCGAGGGTAGCGGGAGCTTCAGCGCCTGGCGGGCAAGGCACGCGGCGGCGTTCTCGTCGTGCAGCGTCGCCTTGGATACCAGGGCCCGTTCGACGGCGCCGCTGGCGCCGACGGCCAGGTCGAGGGAGACCTTGCCCGCGAGGGCCTGATCGCGGCGGAGTGCGTCTTCGTAGCAGTGACGAAGAGGCCAGTACGCGAGGTTGCGGGCGACCCGCTGGGTCTCGACGGCCGACCGGCCACTCGCATCGGTGACATCCACGATGATCCCGGGAGCCGGGTGATAGGGACGGCCGTGACGGCCGTGATGATGATGGTGGGAAGGAGAGGCGGGATCGTGAGGGCGGGGGATCGAGCCGGTGAAAGGTGGCTCGTCGGCGAGGATGATGCGGGGGGGAGCGGGAGGCGGAGCGGGGGCGCGGGGAGGGGCGTCGAGGGCGGATGCGAGCGTGGGGTCGGGCGGCGATGGAGGCTCGGGGGCAGGCGCGGACGCGGGTGCAAGCGCGGGCGCGGGCGCAAGCGCGGGCGCGGGCCCGGGCGCGGGTGCAAGCGCAAGCGCGGGCGCGGGCGCGGATGCGAGCGTGGGGGTAGGGGCGGCGGTGGGGGGCATCGCGGGCTGTGCCGTCGCGGCCGGTGCGAGGGCTGCAGCGGGGGCGACGCACAGGGGAATCGCGGCGTCGGGCTTTGCGGTCGCGCAGGCGGCAAGAAGGGCCGGGCCGCATGCGACGAGGGGCCAACGGGGACGGAGCATCGGAGAGGTCTTATTCCCGGCGAGGCTCGCCCTGCAAGAGGGACCAGGCGGGGCCCATCGGATCACGGTGGTCTGAGAGCCAGCTCCAGAAGGCCGCAGCCCAGCGCGCGCCTCCCCGGGCGTTGGGGTGGATCCGATCGCCCTCGCGTTCGTCCGGACCCAGGCCGCCGAGGACGGCGTCGCTGTCGAAGAAGAGGCAGGGCGCGCAATGGTCGTGGATGACTTGCATGAAGCCGGTGTCCTGACGCCAGAGCGGAGGCGCGACCCAGACGCAGGCGGCGCCCGCGTTGTGGATCTTGCGCGCGATCTGTCGCACGGCGCCCGCATGAAGGTTCGGCTCCGGCATGAGAACCTCGTTGGCTCCGAGGGTCACGACAACGAGCGAGGGGCGGGAGGCAAGCCACGCGTCGAGCTTCGGGTCGTTGGCCCACGTGGTCGTGTATGTCGATTTCCCCGCTTCGGCGATGTAACGCGCGCCCGCGGCGCGAAAGCGGGGCTTGAGGCGTTGCGAGAAGTACGCCTTCACGAAAGAGTCGCCGACGTGGACGACGCTGCCCCCCGGTTGATCCGGAAGAACGGGGAGCGAGGGCGGCGCCTCGCGGGTCCCGACCCACTCGATCGCTGTCGACGCTGCGAACCGCTCGGTGCTCGATGCGGCGGGCGCCGTCGACTCGCAGCCGCACGTCGCGGCCGTTGCCAGCCATGCGGCGAGGCGATCGATTCGAAGATTGAAGCGACGCAAGGGCGCGCGATTCTGCCACCGGCGGTTCGGCGACGCCACGCGACGAGAGCGCCTGGCCTTACGCGCCCTGGGCCGACTGTGCGGACAACGGCAGGGTGGCGATGTAGTCCGCGATCACGCGGCGCACGAGCGGTGGGACGCCCTCGAACTCCAGGCCCATGGCGCTCTTGCCGCGGCCATCACGGGTCCAGCGCACGGTCGCCGCGAGCGCGATCATCTCGCCGGTGAGCGGGCTGGCGAAGCGCACGGTGACGCGCGCGCCGAGCACGAAGGCCACCGGAGTGAGGGCGAGCATGCCCTCTTCGCTGATCTCTTCGCTGCGCGCTTCGACCGCGCTGCCAGCAGCCGAAAGCAATGTGACCGGCGTCACGTAGGGAGCGCGGACGAAGTGGCGGCGGTGCACGGGGTTCGTCGTCGCACCGGGCCGGTCGCTGTGGCGCGCCTTCTTCTTGATGAGCTTGATCTCCGGCTCGGTGATCTCTTCAGGCTCCTCGGGTTCTTCCTGTTCGATGATGATCTCGTCCTCGGACGCAGAGAGCAGCGCGCACGGCCCGGGCGCGAGGCCGCTCGCCGCGACGAGCGCTCGCCGCAACTCGGCCGCGGATTGGAAGCGCGCCGCCACGTCCTTTTCCAGTGCGTTCTCGATGACCAGGGCGAGCGCGGCCGGGACGTCGGGCCGACGGTCCTTCACGTTCGGCGGCCCTGTTGCGTTGGAGACCTGCACGAGCACGTCCGGATACGCCCCCGCGTAGGGCACGTCGCCGGTCAGGCATTCGTAGAGCGACATGCCGATCGCGTAGACGTCGGTGCGCGCGTCGATGGGGCGCCCCCAGAGCTGCTCGGGTGCCATGTACTCGGGCGTGCCGAGAACCTCGTGCGCCGCCGTCAATTTGCGATCGTGGTGGGCGAGCTGCTCTTCGGCCACGGCGGCGACGCCGAGATCGAGCAGCTTGACCGTCTCGCCGCCGATCTCGTTGCGAGCGATGAAGATGTTGCTCGGCTTGAGGTCGCGGTGGATGACGCCGCGCGCGTGTGCGTGAGCGAGCGCGTCGCACACCTGGCGGCCCATCTGTACGGTGTCCTGGATCGAGAGGCGGCGGCGGGCCGCGAGGATTCCGTCGAGGGTCCGACCGTCGAGCATCTCGAGCACGAGGTACGGGCCGAACCTCAGGCACACGCCTGCGTCGAGGGCCTCGACGAAACCAGGATGCCGAACGGCGGTCAGCGCGTGGGCTTCGCGCAGCAAGCGCCCGCGCGCCTCGTCCTTGTCGCGGAGCTCTTCGGGCAGCAGTTTCAGCGCGACGACCCGGCGCGTGAACTTGTGGTGCGACTCGAAGACGAGGCCCATCCCGCCATGGGCAATGAGCCTGCGCAGCTCGTACCGGGTGTCGACTGTCTCCCCGACGAGCTCTTCTCCCACCGGACCAGATTACCACCAACCGCGGCAAGTTACTCGCCGTGCGGTACGCCCGTCAGGGGGACTCACCTCCGTCCACCAAGTCAGGTGGAGGGGCCACCTTCGTAGGCTCCGTCCCGGCGAGAAATACCTCGTCCATCGTGCCCGTGTCGTCGGCGTACGGGAGCTTGCCGGTCCTTGCATCGATTGTCACCGTGACCACGCCCGGAGGGCGGGCGAAATCGAGGCGGGGCTTGCCTTCGTGGGCGGCTTTCATCACACCCATCCACGCGGGAAGGGCCGTCACGGCGCCCTGCTCGGCGCCCCCGAGCACGCGGCCGTCGTCGTATCCCACCCACACCACCGCTGCGACGTCGGCCGAATAGCCGGCAAACCAGGCGTCTTTGGGGCCGTTCGACGTCCCCGTTTTGCCTGCGAGCGGCCGGCCCAGCGACTTGGCGCGCGCACCCGTGCCGTGATCGATCACGCTGGTGAGCATGTTGGTCACGATGTAGTCCTCGGCCTCGTCCAGCACCCGGCGCGGCGCCGGCGGATCCGGGAGCGGTACGTCACGTCCGTCGGGACCGACGATGCGCATGATGAGGCGCGGCGGCTCGTAGGAGCCGCCGGCCGCGAAGGTGCCGTAGGCGCCCGCCAGCTCGATGGGGCGGACCTCGTAGCTCCCAAGCGCAAGGGACAGATCGGGCTTCATCGGCGACTCGATGCCCAGCGCGCGCGCCCATTCGACGACGTTGGCGGGGCCCACGTCGCGGAGCACGCGCACCGCGACGACATTCACGCTGTTCGCGAGCGCCTCCCGCAGCCGCAGCGGGTCCTGCCCCCGCCACCCTTCGAAGTTACCCGGGTGATAGTTCCCCTCGAAAACGTCCGGCGTGGGATCGACCAGCGTCGCTGCCGTGAAGTGTCGCGAGTGGATCGCGTACGAATAGACGATGGGCTTGAACGTGGACCCGGGCTGCCGGCGCGATTGCGTTGCCCGATCGAGGCCGCCGCTCTGCCCCTCGAAGCTGCCGACGAGCGCCAGGATCTGCCGGGTGCGCACGTCGAGCGCCACGACCGCTCCTTCCGGCCCGGACTCCATTCGCAGCGGCACCTTCGCGTCGCTCGCGGGGTTCACCTCCGGCACGGGGGCGAGCAAGCTGACTCTGACCCGCGCGCCCAGCGGCGCAAAGCCGCTCGGCGCGAGCTTGTTCGGGTTGTAGCGCTCGAAGTCGGCGAGGCGCACCGTTCCCATGACGGCGCCGACGCGGACGTCGAAGGTCCCAGCGGCGTCGTCCGCGCCGGCCACGGTTCCCATGAGAACCCGGTGCTGGTCGAAGCTGGGCGTGCCTTCGAACGGAGCGGGCGTCGCCCCGGCCGCCTCTCGCGCCGGCCCCTTGCCCCTGCGGTCGGCCGTCGCGGCGACCTTGAGGCCGTCCTGCAGGCCGTGGCGCTTGTCGTATCCGGTCAGCGCGTCGCGCAGCGACTTGCGCGCGGCGAGCTGCAGCTTCGGGTCGATCGATGTCGTTATCGTGAATCCGCCGAGGCGGGCTACCTCGGGCTCGAGGCGATCGAGGGCGGCCTTCGCGATCTCCACCGCCTCGGGCGCGAGGTCGCTCGAGGCCTCGGAGGGCGCCGCCAAGACGACGGGCTCCTTGCTCGCGATCGCCCACTGGTCGGCCGTGAGAAACCCCTTCTGGCGCATCTGCTCGAGCACATACGTCCGGCGGCTGAGCGCGAGGGTCATGCTGGCGTGCGGGTTGTAGTCGCGGGGGTCGGCGATGCGGCCTGCGATGAGCGCCGCCTCGGCGATCGAGAGCTGTCCGACGCTCTTGCCAAAGTCGTCGCGCGCGGCCTCTTCGACCCCGTAGCGGCCCCGCCCGAGATAGATGTTGTTCACGTAGAGCTCGAGGATGTCGTCCTTGGACAGCTCTTGCTCCAGACGCCGCGCCAGGAGCGCTTCGCGGATCTTTCGGGCGAACGTGCGCTCGTGGGTGCCAAGGAGCAGGTTTTTCACGACCTGCTGCGTGATCGTCGAGCCGCCCTGCCGCGTCGTCCGCGCGCGCAGGTTGATGAGCATCGCCCGCGCGATGCCCCAGTAGTTGAGCCCTTCGTGCTCGTAAAAGCCGGCGTCCTCGGCGGCCAGGATCGCGAGCTTCAGGTGCGCCGGGACGCTGCCGATCGGCACTACCGTGCGTCGCTGGGTGAAGAGCTCCGCAAGGACCGAGCCGTCGCGAGCAAGGACGCGGGTGACCTGCGGCGCCTGGTAGGCTCGCAGCTCGGCGACGGCGGGGAGGCCCGCCTCGTAGTGATGCACCACCAGGGCCACTGTTCCGACGGCAAGCGCCGTCAGCGTCAGGGCGACCGCGCCGGCGATGATCGCGATCCTTCGCCAGTCGCGTTCTCGCGCTCGGGGCTCCACGGGCGCACATGATACAATTGCCCGCCATGTTCGCGCTGAGCCGGGGCGAGTTTTTCCTCGCAGCGTTCATCTTCGCGCTCGTCTGGGGCGCGGGCGCGCTTCCGCGCTTCATCCAGCGGATGGCGGCTCGGCCCGCGGCGCGACGCGATCGCGACGGGGGGTAGGCGTTTGTTGCGCGGCGGGAGGTTCGACGACGACGCCGCCCGTGGCCCCGTCGCCACGGTGTTCGTGAGCGATCCGACGGCGGAGGCCGAGCGCGTCGCGCAGGCGCTGAGGCTCGGGGGCTATTCGGTCGTCGACGTGCCGCTGTCGATGCTCGTCGCGAGGGTCGGGGTGCAGTTTCCCCGCGTGGTCATCGTCGACGCAGACAGCGACGGCGCGCTCGACGTCGTCGCCAGGATGCGCGAGCTACCCGACGCCGACCGGGTCCACGTCCTCTTCATCGGCCGGCCCGGCGCCGCGATCGCGACTCCCGACGCCGCCGTCGGCCATGGCGGCAGCGGGTTGTTTCTTCGCCCCGTGGACATTCCGTCGCTCGTGAAGAAGGTCGACGGGCTGACGGGGGGCCCGCGCGCCGCATACGCGTCGCTGCCGCCGGCGCCGCGCCCGAACGTGCCCCCCGCGACGCCGTCCGTCCCCAAGCTGCCGATGGAGGGGACCCTCCTCGCGGGTGAGCGTGCCTCCGAGCGCAAGTCGATGACGCCGCCCGTGGGGGCCGACCTGCAACAGCTGCTCGCAGAGGCCGAGCTGCGGGTGCAGGTTCGCTCGGTCGCCGAATCGTCGGCCCCGTCCCCCGAGGAGGAGATCGAGTCGGTCTTGCCCGCGGAGCTCCTGGCTTCTCTCGACGAACCTCTGGAGGCGGACGAGGACGAAGAAGATGTAGCCCCTGCTGCCCGTGCGCCCATCGCGGCGCCCGCCGGTCGAGACCGCACCATCGACGGTACCGTTCCGCGGACGACCGGGGTCTCCACCGGCGGCGGGGGGGGCCAGGTGAGCACCGGCGACGGCGCCGCGGCCGAACCGGGAAACACGCACAACGGCGGGACGGGTAGCGGAGGCTCCACGACCGGCGAATCGGTGACGGGCGACGCCCATACGGGCGACATCCGGCGCTCTCCCTCGGTCGCCCCGCCCCCCTCGGTGGCTCCGCCCCAGCGGCGAATGCCTGCCGTCTTCGGTGCGGGCGAGGCCGTATCGCTCGTGGCCCGCGCGATTGCTTCACGCCTCTCGGGGTCTTTGTGCTTCGCGGTGGGCCCTGTCGAACGGCGGGTCGTTCTGCGCGAGGGCGACGTGGTCACGTGCGCTTCGTCGTCGGAGGACGAGGCGCTCGTCGCGTTCCTGGGCGCGCGCGGCGAGCTCCCGCGGGAGACGGTGCGGAAGTTCGGCTCCAAGCTGCCGCCCTTCGGACGCCACGGAGGCGCCGCTCTGGTCGCGCGTGGCTACCTGGCGCAAGAACAGATGTGGCCCACGCTCCGGGCGCACGCCGAATGGGTGCTGGTGCATCTGATGGCAGCGGAAGAGGGTCGCCTTACCGTGGAGGCGCAGGCGCCTGGGCGGCTCGGAGCCGAGCCAGGCGTCTTCGGGGGCGCGACGGGGGCCGAGGTCTTCGTGGATCTCGTCCGCCGCACAGTGTCGCCAGCCGACGCCGTCGAACGCCTTGGCGGAGCTGCATCGCGCATCGCGGCGGGCCCGACGCCCCACCTGCTGGGCGAGTGCTCCCTCGACCCGGTCGACGTCACACATGTCCGCGATGCCACGGGCAGGACGCTCCGCGAAACGGTCGAATCATCGCCCGAAGGGGATCTGGCGACGGTCGTCTTCGCGCTGGTGCAGCTCGGTGTCCTCGAGATCATGGCGGCTGCGGAGGCGTCGATCGATGTGGCGGACGGTCACGCCGACGCCGCGATCGACGTGGACGCGCTGCGCGAGCGGGTGCGCGCACGCTCGCAGATCGTCGACGACGGTGACTACTTCGCGGTCCTCGGCGTCGCCCGCGACGCCACCGGGTACGAAGTGCGCCGCGCCTTCCTCGAGCTGCGGCGTGCCTTCGATCCCTCGCGGATGTTGACCCCTGAAATCGTCGACCTGGCCGGCGAGGTGCGCAGGATCACCGTCGTCCTCGAAGAGGCCTACGAGATCTTGAAGGATCCCGCGCGCCGCGAGCGCTATCGGCGCGCCATCGAAGGCGCGCCGGCCGCCGACTAGGGCTACGCGCTGGCGCGCCTCGTCGGCGGGCGGACGGCGTCGACGACGATGCGACCGTCTTCGACGTCCACCGTGGCCACGTCGCCGCGCTCGAGCTCGTGGCGAAGAATCATCTCGGCGATGGGGGCTTCGATGAGCCGGGCGATGGCGCGCCTCATCGGGCGCGCGCCGAGCTGCGCGTCGAAGCCGCCGGCTTCGAGCAAGGCCTCCACGGCGCGGTCGCTTGCATCGAGTGTGACGCCGCGCACCGCCTCGAGCTCTTCGCCGAGCGACCGCAGCATCCGCCGCGCCACCTCCGCGACGTCCGCGCGATCGAGGGGCGCGAATGCCAGCACCTCGTCGATCCGGTTGTAGAGCTCCGGAGGGAGGGCCGATCGCGCCGCCGCGCACATCGTCTCCTCGTAAGCATGCGTCTCGCGCCCGATCGAGCCCGAACCGCGGCCGCCAAAACCGATGGGCGTACGAGCCGATGGGAGCGTGATGTCCGAGCCGAGGTTGGAGGTCATCACGACGACGACGTTGGTGAAATCGACCGTGCGCCCCCGGCCGTCCGTCATGCGTCCGTCGTCGAATACCTGAAGGAACGCTTCCAGGACGTCGCGATGCGCCTTCTCGATCTCGTCGAGGAGCAGCACCTGGTACGGCCGGCGGCGCACGGCTTCGGTGAGCTGACCGCCGCCCTCGTGGCCGACATAGCCCGGCGGTGCGCCGACGAGACGCGCGATCGCGTGCGCTTCGGCATACTCGGAGAAGTCGAGGCGGGTCATGGCGTGGGGCGAATGAAAGAGGCAGGCCGCGACGGCCTTGGCCGTCTCGGTCTTGCCGACGCCCGTGGGGCCGAGCAGGAGAAAGGACCCGATGGGTCGACGCGACCGGAACCCTCCGGCGTTGCGCCGCAGGACGCCCGCGATTCGTGCGATCGCGTCGGCGTGCCCGACGACCCGCTCGGCCATCAGCGCTTCGAGGCGCAGCATCCGTTCGCCATCGGTCTCGAGGAGTCGCTCCACCGGGACGGACGTCGTCTCGCTCACGACCTCGGCGACGAGATCGCGTCCGAGCACTCGTTCCCCACGGCGCCGCGCACGCGCGCCTGCGAGGTCGAGCACGCTGACCGCCTTGTCGGGCAGGGTCCGGTCCGGTACGTAGCGCGCGCTCCACGCCACGGCTGCCGCGATGGCCTCCGGGGAGAACCTCACCCCGTGATGGCGCTCGAACGCGGGCGCGACCCGTTCGAGGGCGAGCACCGCCTCGTCCGGAGCCAGCTCGGCCACCTCGATGGCCGTCATCCGGCGCGCGAGGGCGGCGTCGGCCAGAACCACGCGCTTGTAGTCTTCGATCGAAGTGGCGCCGATGCAGGGAAGCTCACCGCGGCCGAGAGCGACTTTCAGCTCCGCGGCCGCCTCGTCGTCGGCCGTCAGCACCGAGTGCAGCTCGTCGAAGAAGAGGACCACGCGGCCCTCCGCGCGCGCCACCTCGGCCTTGATCTGTCCGAGCCGCTCGGCCAGGGCGCCGCGCACGCCGGTGCCTGCGATCAGGCCGCTGGCGTCGATCTCGACGACGATGCGGTCATCGAGCGCCGCCACCTCGCGGCCGTCGGCGATCCGCTGCGCCAGGCCGCGGACCACGCTCGTCTTGCCCACGCCGGCGGGGCCGACCAGGCACGGGCAGTTCGCCTGGCGCTTGGCCAGCACGTCGAGCGTGCGATCGATTTCCGCCTCTCGTCCGAGCACGGGATCGAGCTCGCCGCGGAGCGCTGCGAGCGTCAGGTTGCGTCCGATCGAGGTGAGGACAGGAAAGCGCTTCGCGTCCAGCTCGAATCGCGAGACGCCCTTTCCCAGCGGCGCCGGTGCCGCCTCCGGGGCCGATTGCCGCTGACGCTTCGGTTTGCCAGCGGGGCTCGGCGCGGGTGCCGGACGGGGTGCGGGCTGTGCTTGCGGCGTCGGTGCAAGCGCGGTCCTCGTCGGCCGGTTCGGCGCGCTCGTTGGAACGGGCGCAAGCGACAGCTGCTTGGCCTGTGTCGTGCGCCGAGGTCCAACGATGCCCATCGCAAGGCCGATCGCCGCCGCCCGGAGCTTCGTCACATCCGACCCGCACTGCGTGATGGCCCGGTGCGCCGCGGTCGTGCGCTCCTGACAGAGGGCGAACAGCAAGTGGATTGCTCCGGCCTCGCGTGTCGCCGATCGAGCCGCGAACTCACGCGTTCGCTGCATCGCGCGCGAAACGGCGTCGGTGTCGTCGTCGGTCAGTACGCGCGCGGCCTTGAGCAGCACTTCGGCGTCGAGGCGTCGCTCCTTCAAGAGGTCGGCCGCGGCCCCCGTCTGGGACGCGATGGCGGCGAGCAAATGGCCGGTCGTCACACGCTCGCACCGGCTTTTGGCGAGATCTTCAGCCAGCTTGCGCAGCGTTGCCAGCTCCGGTTCACGAGTGCCGGTCATCGGTCGAGCGCTCTCACGAGCCTCGCGGTCGGGCCAAGTTAGCTGTCCGGCTCGGGCAGCACGCGGTAACCGGCGACGCGGCGCTCGGCCCCCGTGAGCGGCCACGAGTACGTCCGCTCCCGTTCCAACGTCGCGCGAGGTTGATAGGGCGCCGCGTCCCTCGCCAGCAGCACCCAGACGACTCCCCCGGGGCCGGTCAACGTCGTACCGAGCTCGAGCCATGCCCCCGGAGGCAACGTCGCGCGCGACACTGCGGCGGACCACGGGCCCCGGCCGGCCATCGCCTCGCCCCGTGCGCGCTCGAGGGACACGTCGACACGACCGAGCGCCCCGAGCACGGTTCGGAGAAAGGCGGCCCGCTTGCCGAGCGGCTCGACCAACGTCGTCCGAAGGTCGGGGCGGAGCAGCGCCAGCGCGAGCCCCGGCGCCCCGGCCCCCGTCCCCACGTCGATGACGCTCGCTGCGCGCGGCAGCTCGGTCGAAAGGACGAGCGCGTCGGCGAGCATCAGATCCACCAGCTCCTCGCGCGACCGGGCCGCCGTCAGGTCGATTCGCTCGTTCCACTCCTCGAGGCGCTCGAGCCATGCCGTCAGACCGGCCGCGGCGCGCCCCTCCAGGGCGACCCCCAGGCCCTCGGCCGCACGCTCCACCAGTGACCCGAGCTTGGCGACCATCGAGCCCGAGTGGTACCTCTCGGACCGTCTCGCCGCGAGCCCCGAACGACCTATGTCCGTCGCTCCTCCTCCCTCAGCGTCCGTGCACGCTCTGGATTTCGCTCCTCTCAAGGTCCTGGTCGAGCGCGCGTTTCCTCGCGCGGGTAGCGCCGGGCCGATCGAGTTCGAGCCCATGCCCGGTGGCGCCTCGACCCGACGCTACTTTCGCGTGCGCTACCCAGGGGGGACTGCGGTCGCGATGTTCGTCCCCGAAGGGGCCAAGGCCGAGGAGATCGCCAAGCCCGGGGATCACGCCCGCTGGCCTTTTCTCGAGGTCCGCGACTTGCTCGCCTCGCGGGGGGTCGACGTTCCTTCGGTCTATGGGGAGGACACGGCTCGCGGATGGCTCTTGCTCGAAGACCTGGGCGACGACACCCTTGCCGCGTACCTGGCCCTCTACCCCGCGCAAAAGGAAGACCTCTACGTCCGTGCCGTCAACGACCTGGCGCGCGCACAGGCCTCCCTCGCCACCTTGCCGGCGGCGAGCGTCGTGTCGACGCGGGCGTTCGACGAGGACCTTCTGCTCTGGGAGATCCAACACTTTCGCGAGTGGGGCCTCGAGGCGCGCGGCATCGCCGTGCCCCCCGCCGATCGCGCAAGGTTCGACGCGATCGCCGGGCGGCTGGCGCGCACCATCGCGGGATTCTCGCGGGTCGTCGTGCACCGCGACTACCAGTCGCGCAACCTGATGGTGCGCCGGGCTCCGGACGGCGGCTGCCGATCGCTCTGCTGGATCGACTTTCAGGACGCGCTGCTCGGTCCTCGCGTGTACGACTTGGTGGCGCTCTTGAGCGACAGCTATCAGGTGTTCGACCGGAATTTCGTCGAGGCGCGGCTCGACGACTACGCGCGCGCCACGGGGCTCGACGCCGCGCAGCGGGCCGCTGTGGGGCGCGAGTTCGACCGCGTGACCGTGCAGCGCAAGCTCAAAGACGCGGGGCGATTCGTGTTCATCGATCGGACCAAGGGCAACTCGTCGTTTCTCAAGTTCGTCGAGCCCACGATCGCGAAGGTTCGTGCCAGCCTCGCGCGCCTCGCGGACGAAGACGACATGCGCGCGCTCGCCGACGTCCTCGATCGCCTGGTGCCGGGGTAGCCGCGTGCCTCGGTCCTCCGCTCCGCGGGTCAAGTCGCGACCGCCCTCGGCACCTCGCGTGCGCCTCACGCCCGGCGGCCTCGATCTGGGGCAAGGCGAGGCGCTCCCTCTCTGGGCCGGCGCGATGCACTACTGGCGGCATCCGGTCGCGAGCTGGCGCCCCGGGCTCGAGGCCATGCGCGGCATGGGCTTGCGGGTGCTCGACACCTACGTGCCCTGGGGAGTTCACGAAACGTCGCGCGGCCAGTACGACTTCGGCGAGCGCAACCCTTCGCTCGACGTGGCCCGCTTCCTCGCGATCGCGCACGAGCTCGGGCTGCGCTGCGTCCTGCGGCCGGGCCCGCACATCAACGCCGAGCTGACGTTCTTCGGCCTCCCCGAGCGTGTCGTCTGGGATCCACGGTGCCAGGCGCGCACGCCGGGCGGCAACCCCGTCATTCTCCCGATTGTCCCCGTCGCGTTCCCGGTACCAAGCTACGCGAGCGAGGTCTTCTTCGAGGAGACCTCGCTCTGGTATCGCGCCGTGGGCGACCGCCTGACCCACCTGCGCTGGCCGGACGGTCCCATCGTGTTGGTCCAGGTGGACAACGAGGGAGCGCTCTATTTCCGCGATGGCCAGTACGATCAGGACTACCACCCGGACGCGATCGAGCAGTTTCAGGGGTTTCTTCGCGTCAAGTACCGGCGCTCCGCCAAGGCGCTCCAGCGCGCGTGGCTGGTCGACACGATCGACTTCGCGGATGCCCAGCCGCCACGTCGCTTCGACGCGCGCGAGACGCGTGAGCTGGCGCGCCACGTGGACTGGGCCGAATTCCACGAGCTCTTGCTCTCCTCGGCGATGGATCGAATGGCCAAGGTGCTGGCCGAGGTGGGGCTCGACGGCCTGCCCACGACGCACAACCTGCCGCTCGGCGAGAGCGCGACACCGCTCAATCCAGCGCGGATGACGGCGATCGACTTGATCGGCCTCGACTACTACCACCGCGCGTCGCCGAGCGAACACTGGACGATCCTTCGCCGCACGACGGAGCTTGCCGTGCGATCGGAAGGGCTCGGACGACCGGCGTTCGGCGCCGAGGTCGGCGCCGGCTTCCCGCCGTTCTTCGCCGCGATCGACGAGCGCGACTCGATGTACACGCTGATGTGCGCGCTCGCCTACGGCCTCCGCGGCTTCAATCTCTACATGGCGGTCGAGCGCGATCGATGGATCGGCGCGCCGATCGACCCGCAAGGGCGGCCCCGGCCGTTCGCCGCCCAGTACACGCGTCTGCTCGGAGCGCTCGACCGTGTGAAGTTCCAT
>Ga0302326_10001697_pt1 | contig 55357 bp, 47 predicted proteins | sample Palsa_T0_3_FD_202264 | JGI IMG/M metagenome (GOLD analysis project Ga0302326, IMG submission 202264) | Peat permafrost microbial communities from Stordalen Mire near Abisko, Sweden - Palsa_T0_3 | ecosystem: Environmental > Terrestrial > Soil > Palsa > Peat permafrost | place: Sweden: Abisko...
CACAGCTTGAGAACCGTTGCCATCCCCGAAAACATTGAACTCAGCTTCTTGCCACCCCTGACCCAGGCCCCGCAGTCGACTATCCCCTGGCACCGAATAGGCTTTGTTCTTGTACGTGAACGTCAGGATGTCGTCCTGCCCGTGGACTCCGGGCACCCCACCCATCAATTTCATAAAGCCCAGGTCGTCCACCAGGAGTGGCACGAAATCCACCGAGTTCTGGCTGTCTGCCACGCAATCACCGTCCGATGGATTCCAATTCTTAGGGCAATCCTTGCCGTAGCCTATCAGCCAGTACTGTATGTATGCGCAGGCGAGACTCCCATGCGTGAGTATTCTCATCAGTGGTTCTTTTTGCTCGCAGAACCGATTGCTGAATACGAACTGCTCCCAGCCCTTGCATCCTTTGCGGCTGTTGCACTCCGGCGTTTTAAACGTATTAGTGTTGAGCTGGAGCATGTACTCGTTTTTCCGGTTGCCGGAGGTGCACTTGGGCGTGGGGGGATAAGGGAGCGCATCGGAACATGCGCTCTTTACGTTGAGCACGGCATCAAATGAGCCCTCCGCCCATGAGATGTTCCCTGACGCTTGCGCAAAGTCATCGGTCCCGCCGCCGACCGCCTTCTCGGGGCGCGGTCCCTTTGCCGGAAGAAACAGACTCTTAGGCGGTTTTCCACACGGCACCTTGGTCCACGTTGTCGCGGGATACTCGGCAGTGAAGCAGGCCTTCTCAAGTCGCTTTGTGTGCACGATAGTCCCTCGCCATCGCTCCAATTCCTGCGCGCTCGGCGGGGGCTTGCTGACGGTGGGCGACGTGTTAGCTGCCTCGGGTGGCTTCGGCGCTTCCTGGGCCTGGGCTGCACGACCTATTCCTGACATTCCGCTTCCGCCGGCTAACGCCGCGATTAACGCAACGATTGCGCCAAGACCCACCGCGTTAAATGCTCGCACGTACTGCGTCGGCATTTGAGACCTCCCGGTTGTTTTCGATTCTTCTAGATCTTTGCAACCGCGATTGCAATCGTTTCAGTCTGCCGCGTTGCACAACGTAAGCCGCGACCGGTGGAATACCAAGATTGCGACACACGAACGCAATGTCCGCTTCCGAGGGGATTGGGCAAGTGCGGCGCATGACCGCAAGTGGCCTGTAGCCGACTTCGCGTCTTTCGCTCGGTTGGCTTAGCGACCATTAACCAGAACACCGCGTCAAGCGAAGGAAAGGCCGGCGCTCCAAGTCACGCATGCATCGCGCCAGTCTGCTGGCAAGGGGTCGACCGTGCGAATCGCTATCACGAGCTGGATCCCGGAGGCGTCTGAGCAGACCGGTCGGATTCATTCACGTCTGAGTACGTATTAGTTAATGGGTAATCGAGCGCGTGATCGGATGGTAATTTCGCAAGGCCCTCTAACTATTAAAGCTCAGCCGTGGCCGAAGGCCGCCGTGGCAATCCCGGGGGCCACCAGCGACTGAAGTACGTTTCGCCGAACCCTGGCACTCCCGCCTCGGCCGAGCTTCCGCCGCAGTTCGCCCAGGTGCGAGGCGTCTCCAAATCGTTTGACTCTTTGGCTGGCGGGCCATGTTGGACCGATGTTGAGCCACTTCTGTCACTGACGGGCGACCGCTTTCAAGATTCCAGTTTGCGAGGAGAGAACCCGCGATAGCCGTAGCTACTCCACCGATTGCCCGGTGCCGCTTCAGCATGCTCAGAAGATCTGCTACAACAATGTAAATGGCGGTTGTGAGCCCACCAACGCCTGACCGACGGCGCAGCGCAATGGTTCAAATGAGGATGAGCAGCGAGGCAAAACACGGCGCGCAGCCGGAGACTCTGAGTCGGTGGAAACGGTGGCTGTCTTTGCGCGCCTACGGGCTGGTCAGCAGTACGCTATTCGGAGCGACAACGCCACCCATGACGATGCGTGAACGCTTCGAACGCTTCGGCCGAGTATCGCGGCAAACAATGCGGCGGAAGTTCCCCAAGCTCGTCTTCGGAGATCACGCCGTCGACGGGCTTGCGATCGAGTCTGTCTGCGCGGTCGAGTCCCCGGTCCGGGTAATTCTCTACCTTCACGGTGGCGCGTTTTTCATGGGCTCGCCTGCCTCATACCGCAATCGGGCGATGCGCTTGAGCTACCGCTGTCAGGCGGAAGTCTTCGTGCCTGATTACCGGCTCGCTCCAGAGCACCAATATCCTGCAGCACTCCATGACGCGTTTGCCGCATGGAGCTTCGTTAAGGCCCTACGGCCGCACGCGGCGATTTTTGTGGCCGGCGATTCGGCCGGAGGTGGCCTGAGTCTCAGCCTGCTCGTCAGGCTTAGAGATTCCGGCCTCGTCATGCCGAACGGCTCGTTTCAGCTTTCGCCGTGGACGGATCTGACGGTGTCGGGATCTTCCGTCGACGGCAATTACGGTAGGGACCTGTGGTTCACGCGCAAGCACCTGGAAGTATGGGCGAGGTATTACGTCGATCAAGCGGACGCTCGTTCGCCGTATGTCTCACCGGTATTCGCCGACTTGTCAGGGCTACCGCCGCTCTTGCTTCTCGTCGGAGAAGACGAGCTTTTGCTTGATGACACGCTGCGCGTGAGGGACGCAGCCACATCCGTCGGCACTGACGTCCGCGTGCTCATCGGCAAGGGAATGCAGCACGACTGGCCGCTCACTCTCCCGTGGCTGGACGAGAGCAAGCATGCGTGGAATACGATTCGCCGCTTTGTTGAAGAACATTAGCTCCTTTGCAGCCATGCCCAGATGCCCCGTCGCGGCCGCCCGCCCCGCGCCCTGCCTGAGACCGCGGCGGGCCAATCTGCAATCACCCCGGCACAAGTGTTGGCACCGACGGAGCAGCTTAGGGGTGCCGTCCGTACGTGACCCAGAATCGTCTAGCTCGAGTCTGACCGCTCGCCCATAACCGATTCACGGGAACCACGTTCCGCCTCGAGGCTGATGAAGGCATAGGCCTCCAGCCATGCTTCTTCCATCTCCGGTGTGAAGCGATTGCCCAGAGCGTTCTGGAACATCCAAATCAAAGCCGAGCCAACCGGGGCATAATGGTCGACCTTGACACCGTAGCCGCTGTGGCGCGCGCCGAGTTCGCGCATTTCCCTGCAGAGTTGGTCAGGCTTTTCCAGATGTGCAATGACCCAAGCCAGCATGTCTGCAAACTTCTTCGCTTGCAGATCAATCTGACCACTGAACAGTGTCCTGGCATCGGGTGCGAGCTCGAACAAACGGCTGTAGAACTCATGGATCGGGCCCAGGTCCTCCATCGGTAGCAGCGAGATACTCTCTCGTAGACGGCCGATCGTGGTCGAGTCCATGCTGAACTATCCCGCCTCACCGACATTGAGGGCTGCGGAAACGTCGCGGCAAATCTCCTCAGCCAACCGCTCCTCTGTTACGAAAACGTCGCTCATGGTGGCTCGATAGACGTTCGAAAAGCGCGTCGAGCCACCCCCAGTCAGTTCCATCAGGTGGAGCGTCACTCTGATCTCAGGCCCCGCCCGCCGCACGCTGGCCTCCAGTAGAAAGCGCAGCTTGGGCGCCTCTCTCTGTTCGAGCCAAGCAGCCACCGATTGAGTGATCACCCTCAGCCGGTGATTCTGGGCGAGCTGGTGGAGAACCTCTTCAGTCAGCCCATCACAAAAGGTCTGATCGCCGGGGTCGGAGCTGAGGCTGCGGATTGGCGCCACCATTATCGACAGGTCGGGGGCCAACTGTGCAGATCCAGCTTTGACCGAGATGAATTCGGGAACATATTGGCCCTTAGGGATATCTATGCGCACCACGTCGGGTGGTGTGGTGTCGTAGTACTCACGTAGGCGGGCGCGCAACCTGGCGGCTTCCACACGCACAATAGGATCCGTACGCGGGTCGTAGTCCGAGCGGCGGTCGTACACCGCCATCCCGATCTCGAATTCCTTGATGGCTGCCTCGGGAGACTGAAGCGCTGTGTCCACAACGAACCGCAAAAAACGGGATTGTCGTTCGGCCTTGCGAAACAGCGGCGAACTCAATGCCCGGTCTACGTGGCGGCTAACGGTGGCTGAATTCAGCGCCAAACGGCAGGGCCCTCGGGTCGCTCGCGCGGCTACTTATTGGTTGAAATCGATGCAGCTTCACCCCTCGATCCTAGCACGGGGGCAGATCCTCAAATCCTTCGAACCCGGATCCCCCGGCTGCAGGGATAGGCCGGCGCCAGGGGTTACATACCGTAACGTCCTCGGCGTTACTCTAATGCGCCCTGCCTCATGGGTACTATCAAAGACAAGGGGATCAAGCAAGTCGGCGGACGGAGGCTCAATGAAGTGTCGCACAGCTGAGGAGCTCCTGGTGCCAGGAGATACGGAGGCGACGCCCGTGGTGTTTGTCGTTGACCCTGATGCGTCTGTTCGCAGGTCCATCGGGTCGCTGATTTGTCGCCAGGGCTGGCGTGCCCAGATACTGACATCGGCAGAAGAATTCATCGTTCAATGCCGCCCGCCAGGCCCGAGTTGCCTCGTGTCCGAGGTGAGTCTACCCGGATTGGGCGGCCTTGAACTGCAGGAGCATCTCGGCGCGCGGCCCGATATCCCCATAATCTTTCTCGCGAATTATTGCGATATCTCGACGACGGTCACCGCGATGAGAGCGGGTGCCGTGGAATGCATGATAAAGCCCTTCAGAGACGAGATGCTGTTGATTGCGATCCGCTGCGCGCTGGAGCTCAGTCGCACGGTAATCCCTCTGCAGACCGAGCTGCGGACGCTCCGCGAACGATACGCGTCGCTGTCTGGTCGCGAGCGCGAGGTCATGGCGTTGGTTGTATCGGGATTGTTGAATAAGCAGGTTGCTGGACGATTGGATATCTCTGAAATCACCGTTAAGGCGCATCGTGGCAGAGTGATGCGCAAGATGAGGGTCGGCTCTCTCGCTCAGCTGGTTGTCATCGCCGCGAAACTAGATGCCGTGGCGCTGTCACAGATATCACCGCGTCTGGGTGCGGTGCGCTACACACTCTTCACGCGAGAGCCATCGATTTCCACCAACCGTGCGCAACGAGTGCCACGTCTTGAGAGCCGTGGACTTTCCGGATCTCATCCTTCTACACTTTAGTTCGTGTGCAGTTTCGAGGTCTTAGCGCCCGTGCGGCGTTTGCGCTGTTGTCGTCGTGCTAACGGGCAGCCGAACCGATCTGCTTCGGGAGCCACTGCGTAACTGAGCTTCGAGACAGCGCCCAACACCGCACAATGTCCAATGTCCGGAATCAGATGCACCTCGGTGTTGCGGCGGCCTCGAAAAACGAGCGTATCCGCCTGTGGGACGAAATAGTCGTTTGCGCCGACCCTTGGGAATGCCGGAGACGAATCATTCGCTGCTGAAATGCGCGCGTTCCCCTTTGGGCGTAGCGGGTAACGATCCTTCATCCGGTGCGGTGTGCTGTAGACCGCCTGAGTTCGTCGCTCGCCGATAAGTGCGCAGGCCCGTACGGCGTGTTCAAGCGCGCTTTTGTGGTCGGTAGCACTCGCGCGGCGCATGCGAATGCCAACGCCCAATGTTGCCATCAGAGAACTCACGCTGGCGGTTGGGCCGCAGTCGAACCTTCGCGCTCGGCGGACGATGTGCGCTACCGCGTAAACCGGGTCAGAGTAGCGTCGGGGGTGTCAAAGCGATTGTAGCCTGCCTAAGGATCTTTCCATTTCCAGTCCGTATGCTGCGAGCTTAGTTGGCCTCGGCCATCCACTTCAAAGTCGCCAGGCAAAGATCGTGTCCGTGGTGCATGAGCGTCTCATCACTCTTGCGAAGGCCAGCTGCATCTTTTCCAACCCGGTGCCCGCTTAAGAGCGCGTCCTTAAGCGCAGCGTAGCGGGTAACAACAACTCATCCGGCCCGGTTCGCTGCCGTTCGTCCGCGTGCGCTTTTCTGGCTATAGCATCGACTTCGATGCGCTTCGGTACTAGTTGGCCGCCTTTGCTGCTTTCTCGATCAGGGCTGCGACTTCTTTTGGATGCGACAGAAAGATCGCGTGGTTTCCCGGAAGTTCGATTGTTTCCGACTTGGCCCGGCGACTCATGAAGCGCTCGAGTTCCGGGTTGATCATGCGATCCTGTTGCGCGACCACCGCATAGCTGGGTTTTAGCGACCACGCCGCGACAGTGGTCTTGGCCCCGAAAATCTCCTGCGCGATGGGAACTTGAGAGATAGCCATGAAGTGCGCGAGCGGCGGCGGCAGGTCGGCTGCGAAATCTGCTGGGAAGACTTCGGGCTTGACATACAAGAACCCGCCGCCCGCCGGAACTATGGCCGTGGTGGCCGGAGGCGTCTTGCTCTGCAGTCCGCCAGCGCTTTCGCCGACTTGGGGCGCAAACGCGGCTACATAAACCAGGCTGCGCACCGCTGCATGATTCCCCACTTCGGTGATGATCATTCCGCCGTAACTATGTCCTACCAGAACGCAAGGCCCCGACCGATCCAGAACCAACCGAGTAGCCGCAAGGTTGGCATCGAAAGATCTCTCGGGTTCCTGGACGACAAAGACGGCGAAGCCATCGCGCTCCAGGATGTCAGCGACGGGCTTCCAGCCGGACCCGTCGGCAAAAGCGCCATGCACGAGGACGACATTTTTCACGGCGCCGAAACTGGAGACGTGGACGACCGAGAGCGTATCGAGCGCGAGCTTGAGCATTTGCTGGACGCACTACGGTCGTTAGGCACATCGGACATTTTTGCTACGGGACCACCATTTCGCACGAGATCGACCCCGATCGGCGCCGCCTCATTGAGCGGTGCGGATTTGCCCGCTATAAACCGCTGGCTAGACGCAGTCACACGCTGGCTGCGCAGCGGGTAACAATAATTCTCCGGGGCGGTTCGCTGCCGTTCATGCAAGTCCGTTTTTGTGATCCTAGCAACCGTTAGGTGACGGGGAAGCCGAGCGACCGAGTGAGGCGGCCTTTGGCTGGCGTCACGAGTCGCCCTGCGCAATTGGCCCGTTGGCTGCGCCCATGATGTGGCCACGAATAGTCGGACCATCGGACTCCCGACAGACTTGTTACTCCCACCTATCGAGGGTCCGCCTCGAAACTATTGGCCATAACGACGCACGTGTCAGTTTTCAATCAGCGCCAAAGGAGAAATATCATGGTCGATATTCTGCACAGAGTCGGAATCAAGGCGTCCCTGGGTGAGGTTTACGAGGCACTGGCCACGCGCGAAGGCGCAGCGGGCTGGTGGACCACCAATACGCAGGGGCAAAGCAAAATCGACGGATTGCTCAAGTTCCGTTTCAGCAGCGACGGCAAGGAGATCGGCGGCTTCGACATGAAGGTTCTCGAGCTGCAGCCCGGCAAGCGCGTGCTTTGGCAGGTGGTTGAAGGACCCGCAGAATGGGTCGGAACAAGGATCAGCTTCGATCTCAAGCAGGAAGGCGACTATTCCATCGTCCTTTTCAATCACCAAGGTTGGAGTGCACCGGTGGAATTCATGCACCACTGCAGCACCAAGTGGGCGATCTTTCTGATGAGCCTGAAGTCATTTGTGGAGACCGGAAAAGGCAATCCTAGCCCGGACGACGTCAGGATCGGCGACTGGCACTGAGGTTCACGTCATGAAGCCAGTTCTCCTGCCAACATACCGGCGGACTGCCTGCAGTGAGCTTCCGGCGTGAGTTGAGTGCGAGAACGGAGACGCGACCGCATGACTTGCCGAAGACCAGTGCGCGAACGGAAGTTCATAGACCGCAAGATCTCGGACAGTCCGGACGCCAAGCGTCCGCTACGTCTTCTGATGCTAATGGCGCTGCGCTCTGATGAAAGTTCTCCCTTCGGAAGCTAGGCGCGACTTCGTGCCCATTTTCGAGGTGACGACGCAGGCCGGCGGGTTACCGCGGCTCCCGTCAGGGAATTACGCCTGCCGGCGCTTCGCTGCTCTCACGCACCAAGTTGCGCCTCAGGCAGTCCTCGGGTTCATTGCATTCGAACTGTATCCGCTCGTCGATAGGTTCAATGAGCTGCCACTGTTTACATGCGTGCCAGAAGGTGGGCTCCACGTTGAGGATGCGAACAGTCCCCCGATGACACGCCGCTCCCGCGGTCGGTGACTCGATCGGGGACCTGCTTATCCACCTTCGCGCCTGCGCTACGCACGACGACCCACTTGCCATTGCGGTTTTCAAGAAGGTCCATCCAGACATAGTTACCGCTGATGTCCTTGCCGCCGCGCAGCCTCTTCTCGGACACGCTCCCATAGGCGACCGCAACGTTACCAAACACCCGTACGTCGATAGGTCCGTTCTCGAACGATTCGAGTTTGTTGTGGGAGGACTCGAAATCCGCCATGAGATCTTTCTTGGTGAGGACCTTGCCGGAGCTCCCGACCGTGACAAAATCGTCGGCATAGATTTCGCCGAGTTTTGCAAGATCCACACGCACCATGGCGTCCCCCATGTCCTGCTCGAGTTGCTTGATCGCGTTCACGGAACCTGGGTCGTTGGAGGGCTGCGGCGGCGCGGCCCACGCAGTGCTACTCGAGAGCGCGAGAAGAATTGGTGCCAGGAGCGATTTCATGGGTCTGTCTCCGATGAACTAGGTTGATGGGAGTCACTGGATCAGTGTAGTGGGCAGGGGGCTGAGACCCGAGACCGCTTACTGCACCGAGCCGGCCACTCGCTGCAAAGATGAGCCGTCGACGAGCGCTCTCGCGTAGAGTGCCGTGCATGTCCCCCTCTCAAGCCGTTGGGCAGCGCATTCGATGGCAGTGGGTTCTTGCTATCTGGTTAGCCGGCGCACTGTTCGATGCGAGTCAGAACGTTTTCATCATGCATGCCGAGGGCCGACATCATTCGTGGCTCCCGCTTTTTGGAACGGAACTCGTTTCTTGGCTTCCCTGGGTCCTGGCGACCCCGTTTCTGATTCGCTTGGCGCGGCGCTATCCGCTCGTTCGTCAGCTCAGCATGCGCGCGGTCGGCGTGCATCTGGCCGCTTTTGCACTAGTCAGTGGGCTGACTTGGACCTGGTCCACCGTGCTCTTGATGCTCTTCAACCCCTGGGGTAATCGCAAGTGGCCGACGTTCGTCAACACCTGGACGATCTCATTGACCTACCAGGTTCTGACGTTCGCCATCGTGTACGCGCTCATCCTGGCTGTCACCTACGTAATCGACTCACAAGAGAGCATGGCCCGTCAGATCACGGAGACGGCGCGACTCAACGAGGAGCTTTCGAAGTCACAGCTGGCCGCGCTGCGCAGACAGATCGAGCCGCATTTCATGTACAACGCGCTCAACTCTATAACGGGCCTGGTGCGCGATGGGTCCCACGAGGCGGCCGTCCGCATGCTCGTCGGGCTCAGCGAGTTCCTGCGGCGCTCGTCGCAAGACTCCCAGCGCTCGCAGGTCTCGTTGCAGGAAGAGGTCGAGTATCTGCAGCGTTACGTAGAAATCCAGCAGGTGCGCTTTGGTGAACGGCTCCAGGTCACGATCGATATACCCGAAGCGCTGCGGACCGTTCCGGTTCCTGGCCTGCTGCTGCAGCCGCTCGTCGAGAACGCCATCAAGCACGGCATCGGTCAGCGCGTGGCCGGAGGGACCGTCCGAGTATCCGCGACCCGCCGGGACGGCTGCCTGTGCCTTACCGTCTATAACGACGGTCCGAGCCTGCCGGTCGATTGGGAGTCGACGACGAGCGGAGTTGGGCTTGCGAATCTGCGCGCTCGTTTGCAGATCCTGTACGGTGGCGTGGCCGGGTTGCAATTGAGACCGGTGGATCCCACTGGAGTCGAAGTGATGGTGACGCTTCCGGTCCGGGCAGCCACATGAGCGCTCGCGAGGAGCGGAGGACGCCGATTCGAGCTCTTGTGGTCGACGACGAGTCCTTGGCGCGGCGCAATGTGACGGTTTTGCTCGCGCGGGATTCGGACATCGGGTGCATCGACGAGTCTCCGTCCGGCACGGAGGCTATCGAGTCGATTAAAGAATCGAAGCCGGACCTGGTATTTCTCGACGTACAAATGCCGGAGTGCGGAGGGTTCGACGTCCTCGAGATGCTGGGAAGTGAGCTGCCGGCCGCCATCATCTTCGTCACGGCACACGAAGAGTATGCGTTGCGCGCGTTCGAGGCGGGGGCGCTCGACTATCTATTGAAGCCATTTGACGATGCGCGTTTTGTTCGGGCCTTGGCTCGCGCCAAGGACAAAATTGCACACTACTCGCCGAAGCGCGTGCGGCGGCCGGAACGACTGGTCGTGAAAGAGCAAGGTCAGGTGCTCTTCCTTGACGTTACGGAGATCGACTGGGTGGAGGCGGCGGGTTACTACGCGTGTCTCCACGTGGGTAGCGCCACGCACGTCATACGCCGCGCCCTGGCCGACTTGGAAAAGGACCTGGGTGAAGCAACGTTTGTGCGTATTCACCGCTCGGTGATCGTGAATCTCGATCGAGTTCGTGGGCTGGAACTCCAAGGAAGCGGCGAATATGAGGTCGCTTTGACAACAGGGGCGCGATTGCCCTTGAGCCGGCGGTTCAAACGTGGATTACAGGAACGCCTGGGCGTCCGGCGCTGACGGTCGGCGCACGCCGGACATGACTTGAGCCCGTCGGCCTCTTCGCTCGTCCCCAATGAAGAGCTACCAGTCCCTTTGGAGGAAGAACTCATGCGCTGGCGCAGGTCGTGCACCCTGACGGGCGATCCAATGCCCGTGTTCTCGCACGACAGCGCCGTCTTTCTGTACGTAGGCCCACAGGCGGCCGGCTTTGTCCGAGGCCAGACGCCAATGCGCATTGCCGATCGCAGGAACTGCGAGCTCGTCCGCGCATTTGAGGTCTACGAGGCGACACGCGCCGTCTGCCTTGGTAGCCCAGATCGGACCGATGGGATCGCGGTAGAGAAGTTCCATTCGAGTGTTTGCAACGAGTGGTTTGGTGTAGCGGTCGCGAAACCGGTAGAGGCGTCCGGAGCCCATGCCGACCACTTCACCGTCATCGCCGGGTACCATTTGCAGCCCAATCGCTTCCGAACCGAGGTTGACGGGGACTAGATCGCTGTTACGAAATTGATCAACGCCGTTGCGCGTGCCGACCCAAATATTGCCCTCGCGGTCCTCGAGGATTGCCGTCGCGTAGTCCGCGCCGAGACCGTCCTTGCTTGTGTACTGCTCAAGATCGTTGCTGAACTCTCCGATGGGCGCCTGGCGAAGCTTCGATGGATGCGGTGCTCGCCTCAGACCATCCCCGACGGTCGTGATCCACAGGCTGCCCCTGTTGTCGAAGAGTATTGCAGTGGAGCCCACGCGCACTTCCAGATCGTCGGATCGCTGACATCGACGTTCTGTCTGCCAGGTATCGGGGAATCTGCTCTCACACTCAGCCCTGCTCATCCCTTGAGAAGTTGCTATCTCGCCGGGACGCTTCAGTGGCCTGACGGCGCGGGTGGTCTCTGCCATCCACACTCTGCCGTCGGCTGATTCAGCCAAGCTAGTGACATATCCATTGTAAAACTCATCGGCGAGTTCAAATTTCGACGAATCTGGGGCCAGCGCGGCGATACGGTGTTCACCTGCGACCCACAGCGTGCCGAGATGGTCAACGAGAACTGCTCGAGCTCTGGCGCCTGGAAAGTTTGATTCATTGCCGATCGTGCGCCACCGGCCGCCTTCGAGGCAGAGGAGCCCGCCCTCGGATGCAGCCCAAATCCTGCCTTTCCGATCTTCGGCCAGCGCCCACACCCATCCGGCAGGCCACCCCTCTGAAGCGCCGTAATTGGTGAACTTCCCCCCTTGAAGGACGCTGACGCCTCCGCGCCAGCCCACCCACAGCCGGCCATCCCGGGTGGCGAGCAGGCTTCCGATGCGGGGCGAGGGTAGCTTGGGTCCCGCGTCAGGCTCGAAGGGCTGCGCCTGGACTCCATCAAACCGGTAGAGGCCACGCTCGCTGGCGATCCAGAGATAGCCATCCTTGGTCTGCGCCAGGGCCATCACGCCAGTGGGGATGCCGTAGTTATCGCCCCAGACTCGATGGGCGAATTCGCTCAGTTGTCGCTCCGGATCAAGAGCCGCGGCCGTCCTGACACCGAGGAGGGCTATAACAAGCAGGATTCGCGCCAAGTGATTTATAGGTCGTGACGGAGTCCAAAATCAGTTTGGCATCGCCGTTTTATACAGAAGGTCACGAGCGGGCTGTGTCAGGAATCTTGGGCGCCAAATCGGCGCGGTTTCGAAACGTAGATGATGGACATGGTGTAATGGTTCGGAACCATAGTTCGCGTTCAAATTCGAGCCGCGATCACGCTCGAAACGAAGTAGCTATAGATCGTTAAGATATTGATATACAAAGATAAACTTGTGCCCGTGAGAGGAACCAAGGTCTAGGACTTTCCTCAATAAAATCGAATAGCTACGAGAGCGCGCTAGAGTTTTACCCACCAAGTTCCTCCTGACGATTACTCGCTTGAGTGCACTTTTTTCTGCAGCGGGTAACAAATGCATTTCCGGCGCAGTTCGCACTCGCTCTCGTGCGTTTTTGAGGTCCTAGCATCCCCTCGACAGGCGGACCAATCCTACGTGGGTGGTCGCGCCTGTCTGCGGCAGCCAAGGCGACGTCGCAGCTACTAGGCTCCTCATCGCGGACCGTAGTAGCGAGTTCAGGCGTTTCCGATCAGTATCAGAGAGCCTTCGATGCGAAGATAGGGCAAGAGCAATTGGACACCGGTATCTGCACCTTCCATCCCCACGCCCACGCGGACGACGATTGAGGGCAGCACCCTCCAGTGCAATCCGAGCTAGGTCGCGCTCGATGCTCACCGATCGTCACGGCGCGCATGGGCTACCTGTCATTCGCCGCAGCCCGATGCATCCGCGATCGCGCACGCGCCTATTAATTGGAGAGAGCCATGAGCAAAGATGTCCCCACGAGTGGACCCCAAGGTGACACGGTCGATCAGCCCCGCCGTCGTTTCTTCGGGAGTGCAGCCATGACGATCGCTGCGGCCCAACTCGGTGCGATTGCGGTCGCTGCCGCAGAAACCGGGAAAGCTTCTGCAAAAATACCGGCAATCAAGCCAGGCACGAATACATCCTTTAGATCCATCAAGCAGATCAACGCGGGTCTCCTGAGTGTGGGTTACGCCGAAGACGGTCCTTCGGACGGCCCCGCTGTCATCTTGTTGCACGGCTGGCCCTACGACATACATAGCTATGTCGACGTCGCGCCACTTTTGGCTTCCAAAGGGTACCGTGTCATCGTCCCGTATCTTCGCGGCTACGGCACTACGCGATTCCTTGCATCCGACACGGTTCGCAACGGTCAGCAGTCCCTTGTGGGCCTCGACATCATCGCGTTGATGGATGCGCTCAAGATCCAGACAGCTACCGTCGCTGGCTTTGACTGGGGCGCGCGCACCGCAGACGTCATGGCCGTCCTCTGGCCGGAACGCTGCAAAGCGATTGTGTCCGTCGGCGGCTATCTGATCAGCAGCCCGGCGGGCAATCAGGTGCCGTTGCCACCCGAACCTGCGTTCCTGTTCTGGTACCAGTACTATTTCGCTACCCCAGTCGGCAAGGCCGGCTATGAGAAATACCTAAACCAGTTCAATAAATTCATCTGGCACCAGGCTTCGCCAAAGTGGAATTTCGACGATTCGACGTACGACCGCACGGCAGCGTCCTTCAAGAACCCCGACCACGTCGACATCGTGATGCACGACTATCGCTGGCGGCTCGGCTTGGCCGAAGGCGAGCGGAAATACGACGACTTGGAAAGGCGGTTAGCCCGACTTCCTCCCATCACCGTACCGACAATCACCATGGAAGGCGACGCCAACGGTGCAATCCACGCGCCGAGTACGGCGTATCGCGACAAGTTCTCGGGCAAGTATGAGTACCGCCTCATCACAGGCGGCGTCGGCCACAACCTGCCGCAGGAAGCCCCGGAAGCCTTTGCCCAGGCCGTCGTCGATGCCGGCCGCTTAAGCTAGCCAAAGTTGTCGCAGTCAATTTGATTCCCGTTCCCCGCTTTGCCCGGATCTTGTGAGCCGTTTGGACGAGCGCCTCATGAGACGGATATGCTCGGTAGCGGATCGCTGGCCGACGAGATAAGCCTACTCAACGATCAGCGGGTCGCGCCGTCTGCAGAGCATCGGACTGAGAGTCCGATGTGCTTCACCTAGCGGAACTTGAGTTCGAAGTGAAGGTGGCAGCTCGGGTCGCCCGACGCGAGTTCTCCGCCCGGATGCGTAGCGGGTAACAAACACTTCTCCGGGGCGGTTCGCTGCCGTTCGTGCGAGTCCGTTCTCCTAGCAACTGCTAGGTAACGCTGAAGCTGAGCGACCAGCTGCCGCTACAATCTTGGGCTTCGGACTCGGGCTCCGCCTTCCTATGACGCGCCCGCAGTAGTCCGCGCGAGTTGTGCGAAGCAAGATATCTTTCTCACGGGGCCTCATGGGGCGGCTCGTAGACACCGCAGCGATGCAACCGAGTCGAGAGATACAAGAAACGCAAGAATTACGTGCAGCTGCGGCCGACACGATTTTTCGCCTCTGCCCATCCTTATCCGGTCCCGATTCCGTCTCTTACTGCATGACGCTCACAAATTGTCCCGTGTCGTGCGTTTTGAGGGCGACCTTACCGTTTGGGAGATATACCAAGTAGAACTTCTCCCAATCTCCAATGGCTGTCCTGTTCGCGTAACATGCCGTTCCGCCACCCATTTGCGCGCTGAGGTAATTTCCGTTAAACGACTGGAAGCTGACAGTTCCATCGTTATTACTCACTAACGTCCAGGTTTCCCACTGTCCCACCTGTGGCCGATTGGCATACACGTCGCCGCCGCCGCCTTGTTGCGCCGAAAAAAATCCCTGCCATGAAAGCAGGGACACGGTATTACCGATTCCGAGCTGTCCGAGAAAGAAACTCTCCCAGTCTTGAGGGGTGTTCCGGTTAGCCCATATATGTCCATGAGCATTCGGATCGGGGGTTTGTCCGGCAAGGTCGATCACGAGTCCGGCGGCGGCGGCGAGAGCCCAGCCGAGTGGCGTGCCGGATTCAATGGCTGTGAAAATGCCCCCTACAACGGGAAGATTCAATGCCGCACCTACCGCCGGAATCTTTGCCGAAGCCATCACAAGAAAATCTAGAATCGTGCGTGCAGCGATGGCGGCGCGAGCCGCTTGAATCAAGTCGTCATACAACTTCCCCACGCGGGGAGTCACGATTACTCCCATCGATCCAACGACGCCGTTTATGTCAACGCCGTTGTCGCCTCCCAACTCGTTTACCAACCAAATGTAACCGGCCGCGGCTTCCACGGCGGCGGATATAACTAACCATGTGGTTGGAAACCCGGGTGGAGGTATTATCGCCGCCGCAGCAGGGCCTAAGGTTGCCAACGCTGTGGCTAGATCCTTCGCCTGATCACTATTGAGGCTGATCCACCATACGGGACCGGTTATTTGGAGTTCGCCGTTTGTGGATGTGGCTGGCGGGGAAGGCTTTACGGCATTCACCAGGCCGTCCAGGCTAATAGTGGTCTGCTCTTCAACTCGGCGCTTGCGGAGTTCACCGACGGCGATTTCATTAGGTTCTAGTTGTGTTGCCTCCTCGACTCCCAGCGTGTTTGACGTTTCTTTGTGGCTCATGGCAATACTCCTGAGTTGCCTCACTGGGATCTCGTGAGGCTTAACTAGACTACGGTGTCGGAAAATCCCCCGCTTCTTGAACGGGTTGCGCTCTGCCTCGAGCACAACTTGGCGCTTAAGCGTCGCGCGCTAACAAAGGGTGCCGACCGAAGCCTGAAAAGGCGACTCCGGCCGACTGCCTTGAATCACTACTGCCTTACGAAGACGGCGGTCTGCTTTTCATTCTCTTTGCCGGCACTCCAACCCACATCGGTATAGGAGCGAGCATCGGCAGCCAGCGTTTGCACACCCTCTGAGTCCTCCTTGCCGTTGACCTTGATGACGTACTTGATCTGCGTGGGGGTCACGAACTTAAAACTTATCGTCATTCCTTCAGGCGTGTTCCCACCCGCGAGTGGGTGATCGGTCCCGTCTGCGGCGCCCTCGGCGTGGGCCTGCAGATCCGGGACTTCGTAATGCAGAACACCTGGAGCAGGCGAAGAGATGACGAAGGTCTGTGGTCCGCCAGTCGCACCCACCTTGACCGACTTCCAGGTCCCGAGGAGGCCAGCGCCAGCGGTAATGCGCGTATAGACATCTTGGTCATCAAACGGGGCGCCGTCCGGGCGGGTGCCGGTGTGGTGAATCGTCAGGGTTTTCCCGTCGGCTGAGAGGGTGCGCTGCGCCTTGCCGAGAACCTTGCCGTTACGTGTGGTTACCGAATCCCAGGAATTCGGTCCGGTCTGGGTCCATGTGGTGGTTCGATCGTAAGCGGACGTGTAGTCCTTGCCGTCAGTAGCGAAGTCGTAGTCGACGACACCGTCGGAGAAATGCAGTAGCGATCCGGGTCCTTTGGAATAGGTGAACGTGTCGCCAGCGAGGTGACTTTGAGCCGGATCTAACTTCCAGGTACCGACCCAGGGATTTTCGGCCGCGTACACCGCCCCCGCGGCCAGTAAGAGGCATGAGGCCAGAAAGAGTCTCGTTTTCATGATGCAACTCCCAGTTGGTTTTTGGATATGCGCGCCTTCTTGAGCCCGGCGCGCATCAGGGCATCTCGGGGGCGGTGGCTTGCGGGATCACCAGGAAGCTGCCGCTCCAGAACTTGTCGTAGCCTTCGCTCTGCACGAAATGATTGAGAGACGCCGCGTAGTGCGCCTCGCCGGGACGAATTTCGATGGTCACGAGCCCACCGGCCGCGGCGTGGATGACACCGGCGTGGATGCCGGCCGCGCAAATGGACGAGCCGTCGGTATACGGACCGCTGCCGATCACCTGACCGGGGACGGTCTTACCGGGCGGACACCGAAACCGGAAGCGCTCTCCGTTGAAGCCACGAAGGTTCAGATCAAGCGGGCTGGTGCGCCAGTCGACATCATGGACGACCGGGGCAAGCGCCGGAGGGGTGCCAAACGCCGGGCAGGTGGCCAGCAGAATGGGAAGCCACCGCCCGCGCGGGGCGACGTGCCGGGGACTGCCTGCCCGCGATCTCAGCATCAATCTGCCTCCCGGAGCCGCTCAAGGTAAGCCGGCCTGCGTATGGGTACGACGTTCAGTGACCTGACGGGTCGAGTCGTTGCCGTCCGCGTGGCTTTTTTCTGGCAAACTGATTGCCGCACGCCACGAAGCCGGTAAGTGCATGTCCGCGTTGCAAAAACCCGTATATCGATTCCAAGGCTTCGAACTGGAGCCCACCGAGCGCCGCCTCTCCGAGAGTGGCCGGGCGATCTCCCTGACACCCAAGGTATTCGACACGCTGGTGCTGCTCGTTGAACGGGCAGGTCAGGTAGTCAGCAAAGATGAATTGATGAAAGCCCTATGGCCGCGGGGCTTTGTGGAGGAATCCAATCTCACTAAGCACATCTGGTTTATCCGCCGGGCTCTCGGAGATCGGGAGCAGGATCCGCACATCATTGAGACCGTACCGAAGGCAGGCTATCGGTTCATCGCGCCGGTAACCGTCGGCGCAGCGCCTGTGAGAGGGCCTTCGGCTCCGTTACCACTGGTCGCTGTGGTTCCTCCGGCGTCGTCAAGTCCCAGGGCGAGAAGAGCTCTTTGGGCCGTCGGCGGCATCGCCACCATCGGGCTCGCAATTCTGGTGGGGGCATATTTAATCGACCGGCAGGGACCGAAGTCACCACACTCGGGGCGCACCGTAGCGGTGGTCGGCTTCAGCAATCTGTCCGGAAACGCGAAGGATGCGTGGCTCGGTCCGGCGCTCAGCGAGATGCTGGCTACTGAGTTGACCGTTACGAACGAAGTACAGGTGGTGCCCGATGAACTCGTGCACAACGCCAGCGTTGACCTCACACTGCCGGTGGCTGGCGGCTTCTCCGCCCAGACCCTGGGGCGTTTGCGGCGGCGCTTGGATGCCGATTACGTCATCACCGGCAGCTACCTTGTCACGGGCTCTGCGGACGGGGCGCCGTTGCGCCTGGATCTCGCCGTCCAAGATACGCATACGGGAACTCTCGTGGGCTCATTCTCCAGCCAAGCAGAGCTCTCGGGCCTGATTGCTCTGGTGAGCCGCGAAGGCAGTGCATTGCGTGCCAAGTTCGGCGCGGCATTACCGGATCCTGCAGCGCTCGGGCTCATCGCCAATGCGCAACCCCCGAGCGTGGATGTCGCTCGCCGAGTTGGCTTTGCGTTGGACTCGCTCCAGCATTACGACCCGGCGCGCGCCCGGGATGAATTGCTGGAAGCCATTGCCGAGGCGCCCGGTTACGCCCCAGCCTATATGTATCTGTCGCAAGCTTGGTCGGGGCTCGGGTATCGTGACAAAGCGCTGGCGGCAGCCGAGCAGGCTGCCCAGTACGCCGCTACCCTACCGGCGGAGCAGCAACTGCAGGTTGAGGCGGTCCGCGCCTCCACGCATGCCGAGTGGCCTAAGGCGGTCGAGGCGTGGCGGAAGCTCTCGCTGATGAATCCGCGCGATCTCGAATATCGCCTGCAGGTCATCGATGCCCAGATCACTGGCGGAGCCGCGGCCGACGCGCAGACGAGTCTGCGCGAGCTTGGACAACTGCCGCGCGCCCTGGAAGATCCGCGCCTGGAACTTGCCGCTGCACGACTCGCGGCTGCCTTAAACGATGCCAAGGGCAGCGAACGTCATGCCGCAAGTGCCTTGCGGTTGGCGCAGCAACGCGACGCCACAGGTTTCGTGGCGGATGCCCAGCGCGCCCTGGGCACCGCCGAAACGCTCCTGAACCAGAACGAGGAAGCAAGGGCCGCGTTCAATGCCGCGATTAGTGCGTATCGAGAGATCCGCAATCCGCGTGGTGAGGCCGCTGCGCGCGCGCAACTGGCCTACGCGCTCAGTAACCTCGACCGCAACCAGGAAGCACGCGAAGAATACCAGCGCGCGATGACGCTCGATCAGAGTATTGGGGACCTCGGGGGTGTCGCTAACGTTTATCGCCAACTATCCAACATGCTGTGGCTTTCGGGAGACCGCGATGGCGCTCAGGCGGCGGCGCGCCACGCACTTGCCCTGGCGCGCGAGACCGGTGACCTTTCCCTGCAATCCTGGACCATTCAGGCGCTGGCCACCATTGAGAGCGACGATGTCGCAAGCGATGAGGTGCTGCAGGAGTATCGGGAGGTCGTATCGCTGTATGAGCGCGCGGGACACCCTACCGCGTGGACCCTGACCGACATTGCCGATGTCCAGCGTATGCGCGGAGAGCTGGCCGCGGCAGCTGTCACTTGCGCTCAGGCACAGCGGGAAGCGGCGACGCTCACGGACCCGCAATTCGCGATCTTCAGCGGCTTCACCTGTGCGCTGATAGCGGCCGATCGGGGCGACGCCAAAGCGGCGCGGGCGGGTTTCGAGGAAGTCATACGCCGGGTCGGAGCGGGGGGCAACATGACGTACACGGACAACTCGCAGATGATGCTTGCCCAGCTAGATATGGACGAGGGTCACTGGAAAGAAGCTCGAACGCGTCTGCAAGAAGCCAGTCAGGGGTTTGCTGCCGCGGAGGAGCGGACCGGAGAGGCGGACGCCCAGGCGATGCTTGCCCTCTGTGAAGAGGTCCTTGGCAATTCACGCGGAGGCGATCAGGCGCTCTCCCGCGCTCAGACACTGCGAGCATCGATCACCTCCCGCCAGGAGGTCTATATGGTCGATATTGCTGTAGCGCGGTTGGGTGCCAAGCAACGATCTGATGGCGCAAATGCCGTCGGTCGCCTGTTGGCGCTCGCCGCAGACGCCGAGCGCCGTCATTTCATAGGTTGGTCGCTCGAGGCGAAGCTGGCGGCGTGGGAAATTCAGTCCAGGCAGCTCGGAGATGGCAGTTCAAGCTTGCGTAACGAACTTTCGGACACAGCGCGCAGGCATGGTTTTGGCCGCATTCTGCGCAGGCTCAAGAAGGAGGAATCACACTAACCATGCGAACGTTTTCAGCCCCGTATAGGTCCGGGAGCGAGTCCTGACTCCCGCGCCTAATTGCGCGCGGTAACATTCCGGCTCTCTTCCTCAATCTGCGGCCACGCGCCGCCACGGCGAGTTCGTCACTCAGACGGTCGATCGCCGGAAGGCGTGCTCTTCTTGGGTGGATCTCGATCGAGAAACGAGGCCATATCGCCGAAAACTGCGCGTCGCCGACATGATTTGTATCGCGTATGTCACTCGAGGTGAGCATCGGACTGACAATTCGCGCTCCATTCCTCTTTAGAGTGAGCTCCGTCTGAAGCGACCTTAATTGGCAGCGAAATCGTCCATAGTTCGCGCGAGTTCGAGTCGTAGACTCGACTCGAAATAAAACAGACTTAGAGTGTTATATTATTGAAAACTACAGAAATTATGGTGCGCGGAAGAGAACTCGAGCCACACCAATTTACCTAGTAATGTCAATGGTTTACGAATCTTCCGACTGGTATTACCCACTAAATTTCCCCCTATCTGATGCAGCCTTGGGATTCGTTTCTGTCGTTCGCGTAGTGGGTGAGAGCTCGATCCTTCCGCCGGCTGCCTTAGTTACTTGATCGACTTCGAGCGCGGTAGTAAATTCTGACTACCAGAAGCCACGGTTATCAAGTCATGGCCGCAACCAGTCTAAAGCTCCCCGATGCGCTCAAGCGACGAATAGAGTTGCTGGCCGCTAGTGCGCGCAAGACTCCCCACGCGTTCATGGTCGATGCTCTGGCGCGGGAGGCGGAGCGCCTGGAGTTGCGCGAGAAGTTCGCCGCAGATTCTGCAAGCTCCGAGGCCGAGGCGATGGCCAGTGGCAAAGCGATCGGGATTGCAGAGGCTTTCGACTATCTTGAGGCGAAGCTCAAGGGTCGCAGACTGCGGCGTCCTCGAGCCCGCTCTTGGCGCGCGTCGAAGTAACTGAGCGGGCGTTCGCAGATTTAGAGCGGCTATTCGACTTTATTGCCGCCGATAATCCACGACGAGCGCGAGCGCAATTGATGAGCGTGCGTCGAGCGCTCGAACTCCTCGCCGATCATCCTTCACTGGGTATGCCCGCCGAAGAGGGCCGCCGTGAACTTGTCCTGTCCCGCGGCCGGTACGGTTACGTAGCCAAGTACCGGTGGCTTCCCCAAGAAGAGACCATATTGATACTTGCCATCCGACATCAGCTCGAAGCGGGTTATTCGGACGATTCAGAGTCTTGACCATCCACTCAATCGCCACCCGCAGACGGTGCTGTTGACCCACGATCCCCATCGATCCAGCGCCACTGCGCCGGTCGGTCCCATCGCCTCATCGCAGTCCTCCCAAACGAGAAGGGCGGACCGCGCAGGCGGTCCGCCCTTAACTATATGACATGACGGTCTGGGGAGTCGGGACAGGCCCTGCCTCAACTAAAAGAAGTGTGACGTTCAGCTGACCGAGGGAATAGCGCGATCAGCGATGGAGGCCAGGTACAAGCTTCCGGGGACGCCGCTTCGATTCTGGGTCTGGGGGCGCCGTAGGACGTTCGAGGCAAGACTCGCGACTCACTCGAATGACCGATGAGTTCGCGCGTGCCGCATGATCTTCCTGAAATCGCGTGAATTGCGCCGCGTCCCTGGCCTTGTCGAAATAGTCTCCTTGGCCCAAAGGGCAACCCAGAGCCCGAAGGGCCGCGAGCTGCTCTAGTGTTTCCACGCCTTCCGCGACTACCCGGATGCGCAGGCGTTTCCCCATGTCGATGATCAGGCCAACGATGATGGCGTCCTCGGCGTTTGAGGCGACATTGCGCACGAACGCTCTGTCGATCTTCAGGCAATCGACCGGAAAGCGTCGCAAATGGCTCAGGCTTGAATAGCCTGTACCGAAGTCATCAAGGGCGATCTGAACACCTACGCCTTTCAGCGCGCGCAGCACTGCGGCTACCGACTTCGAATCCTGCATCAGGAAGGTCTCGGTCAACTCGAGCTCCAGATTGCAAGGTGCGAGGCCGGTTTCCGCGAGAATGGCACGCACTCGCGCAACAAAATCCTTGTCCCGCAGCTCCACGGCGGAGACGTTGGTCGATACGCGCATAGGCGGCAGGTGAGCGTCTTGCCAGGTACGCGCCTGACGACAGGCTTCGCGCATGCCCCACCGACCGATCGCAACGATCAAGCCAGTCTCCTCCGCAATTGGCACGAAGCGGGCGGGCAAAACGAGGCCGCGATGCGGGTGGTGCCAACGGATGAGCGCTTCGACGCCCCTGATCGCTCCCGTTTCCAGGTCTATTACGGGCTGGTAGTGCAGTGCAAACTGCTGTCGCTCGAGGGCTTCGCGCAGACCATTCTCGAGGCTCTGATGCTCCTTTGCGCGCGCCGTCATGGCGGCCCCAAAAAACTGATAATTATTTCCACTTACGCCCTTGGCGTGATACATCGCAAAATCCGCATGCTTTATCAGGGTCTCGGCGTCCGTCCCGTCATTCGGATAGGCGCCGACGCCAATGCTCGCAGTCAGTTGCAGGTCGTGCTCGTCGATGTGGTATGGCGCGCTGAGCGCGAGAAGTATCTTCTGCGCGCAGATTGCTGCGTCCTGAGCATCTGCTATCTCAGAGAGCAGTACCACGAACTCATCGCCACCCACCCGGCTTACAGTGTCGGAGCTGCGCACGCAAGCGAGTAGGCGCTGCGCCACGTAGCGCAGCAAGCGGTCGCCTACGTCATGACCGAGGGAATCATTGACCTGCTTGAAGGAATCAAGGTCGAGAAATAGCACAGCCAACTGCTGCCCGTGCCGGTGAGCCATGGCCATTGACTGGGTCAGCCGGTCCTTGAGCACCGCTCTGTTGGGTAAATCGGTTAGAGCGTCATGTTGCGCCATGTGCGACATTCGGACCGACAGCGCCCGTGTGGCGCTTACGTCGTGAAAGACCATCACGGCACCAGTTACTCGTCCGTGCCGATCATGGATCGGTGAAGTGGAATCCTCGACGGCGGCTTCACTTCCGTCGCGCCGGATAAGAACGCAGTTGGGGGCGAGGCTAACGGTTTTGTTTTGTCGGATCGCTACGGCCATCGGATTCGGCGCCGCTTCGTGAGTTGAGGCGTCCACTATGTGAAATACTTCATCAACCGGATGACCTGCGGCCTCCGCGCGCGACCAACCCGTCATGGTCTCTGCAACGGTGTTTAGGTAGGTCACACGGCCGCGCACGTCAGTACTCATGACCGCATCACCAATTGAGTCGAGCGTAACCTGCGCGCGCTCCTTTTCCTCAAACAACGCTTCGACGTTCGCGGCGCGCTGAATCATATTGCCGAGGGTCTTCGGTAACGAGGTGACGTCGAGGCATTCCTTCAAAAGGTATTCTTGCGCTCCCCGCTGCACGGCAAGCTTCGCGAGATCCTCATGTTGTGAGGTGCTCAAAATGAGGATGGGAACCTGGGGTGCAGCGTGAAACAGGCGGTCGAAGGTCTCGATTCCGCCGCTATCCGGCAAGAAGAGGTTGGTAAGTAGGGCGGCTATGCCGTCGGCGCCGCGCTGTCCGCGCAAGCTCAGTTGTTCGACAGCCTCACGACAACTCCGCACCCAATCGACGCTAAAGGTTCTCTCGCGTGCATGGGTCAACGCCTCACGAATCGTCACGGCGGCCGCCGGATCGTCCTCGATCAGTAGTACGTTTTGCGTTGCTCGGCCTTGGGCCATCGGACCCCTCCGCCGCTTATTCAAGCAGGTGTCCCCGGTCGCGGACCGTGCGGTAGCGGACATTGGAAAGTCAGGGGAATTCCGGCAGGTACCTACTGCGGCATTTGACGCGTTCAGGTTCAGGAGCCACAGCAACTTAGAATCCCCCGACTGGCGCGCGAGCAGCTTGGCCCCGGGCGGAGCCTGTGCCACGTGGCGCCTAGGCGCGGCCACCGCTTTGACCTCCATTGCGAATAAACCTGAAGGCCTATGGTCGCCAGCAGGGTTGCTGTGCTCGCGGACCCCGTAGCGTACTGAGCATGATGGGTCATGATGCTCGAGCCAATGGCTCCGGAAGCGTCGACAGCGAAATTGGGAATGCTAGGTGGGGAGGGGTCGGGCCGTTCGATGCGAGTTCGACTGAAAGGTAGTCACGTGTCGGTGCCGCTCAGCAAGGCAACGCCCAGAGTGGGGCTAGGGAAGCGGTTCGTGGGACGGGCCGACGGTGGGCGGCGCATCCACGAACGCCTCGGGGTTCGGATTGCACCGCAGCGAGTATGTTGTCGAGAAACCAGACCGCCCCGATGCGGGCAGCCTGCAGTTCAGCCTCAGTGACATTGAGATCTGACGGGTTTTCGGGGTGCCCTAATCTGTCCCGGACATCGAGGGTAGCTTGCAGATCCCGCCAACCCACTTCGTCGAACTGGATGTCGCCGGGTCGCAGCGCGGCAACAATGGCGGCGGAGAATTGCATGCGCTGCTTGAGATTCACTTTGGACGGGACTCGACCGACTTTTCCGTTCTCTCTGAGGATATGCGGCTTTTGACCGAGAATTGCTCGTTGGGAGGTCGAAAGCACTTTATCGGCAACGCTCAGCAGGTCGCGCTGAAGCATCCAGAGGATGCCTTCGATCGCGGCAGTTAAGGTGTGCATGGCGGCCCGCCGGGTTGAATCGTCGCGGGGCTCGAGAGCGAGTGCTCGGACGACATCGCCGAGGAGCACTGATTGCAGACTAGGTGGGGTAGGCGTCTGTGACATGAGAACCTCCGATTTTTCCGCCGGCCGGAACCGAAAGGATGTTCAACGGCGACCGCCCGATCTACACGGTGCCTGGGTGGATCTTCGACTTGAATCCGGATTTGCCGGAAATGATTGCCTTCAGGCGATCATGTGATCGTCAGCTGGCCTCCTACCCAACCGACAAGCCCCGGGCAGCGATCTCGGCAGATCCTGAGTGTAGGTCCACTGATTGCAATGATCGAAGCTAGGCTAGGCACTCAACCCAGTCTGTACGGCACCGCACACTCGCAGCGCGCGCCGGACCGTGAGGCGTTCCGGCGACCAATCCCGATGCGCCTGCAGGGAAGGCGACCGGCACTTTTTCTCGGTGCGAGGGCGAACAGACGCGGGTGCGCCAAGTGGACGACCTTAAACCTCGCAGGCCGCCGATCCGGAATTCGCCTGCCACCTCCGCCACCATGCGCTGGGGCGATTACCTGGAATCCACAATGAACGCTAAAGCGCCCAAAAATCCGAAGAACCTGAGGAACAGGATATTGGCCAGCCTCCCAAGTAGTGAGTTACGGCGTCTTCAGGCGGGGCTCGAGCGTGTGAGTTTGAGGTTCGACCAGGTGCTGTACGAGCCGGGAAAGGCAATTCAGCACGTGTATTTCCCCGTCAATTGCTTGATCTCCTTGCTAACCACTGTGGACAAGCGGCGATAGCTGGAGGTTGGCATGGTGGGCAATGAGGGAATGGCCGGAATGCCGTTCATTCTGGGGATGGGTGTTTCCGGCGTCCGAGCGATAGTGCAGGGCGGCGGTGACGCGTCACGCACGGCTACGGGTCCTTTTCGCATCGAATTTGAACGCAATCCCGCCCTGCAGGACCGCTATATCGCTAAATGTACGCTTTGATGACACAGATCTCGCAGACCGCGGCGTGCAATCGCTTTCACGAAGCGGAGCCGCGCTTGGCCCGCTGGCTGTTGATGACCCGAGACCGAGTGATGGCTGAAGAATTTCCGCTCACCCACGAATTCTTGGCTGGGTATGCGGCGCGAGGGCGTCACGGAGGCCGCCAGCGTGTTCAAGCGGAGGCGGTTGATCAAATATCAGCGCGGCAAAATCCAGATCCTGGACGTAAAAGGACTCAAGGCGGCATCGTGCTCCTGCTATCAAATCGTACAGAAGGCGCTCAAGCGCGTGCAGGGGCAGATTCCCGCGAGCGGCTGATCAGCGCGCGCCACCGCAGTGGCTTTGACTTCAAGTGGCGTCACTGGAGGCGGCCGCTTTGCCTAAATGTGCTCAGTGTGTCCTGCCGTACCGACTGCATGGCACTGCTATGTGATGTTGTCATACGCGGCTCGGTTGAGAGCCAGAACGGCATGCCAACCGGCAGTGCCGAATCACACTGAGGTACGTTTATGACTCGACTCAAATTCTTAGCACTCGCCGCTGTTGCTGGTGGCTGTTTTACGGCGCTAGCCCCTACTGCAGAAGCTCAGGTCGCTATTAATCTCGGCGTCGCCCCGGCATGTCCTTACGGTTACTACGACGCGGCGCCCTACAACTGTGCTCCCTCCGGGTACTACGGGCCGGAGTGGTTTAGTGGTGACGTCTTCATCGGTGCCGGCCCGTGGTTTCATGGCCGCGACGATTTCCGTGGCAATGTAAACAACGCCTACCATCCGGACCATGGTTACAAGGGTGCGATGCCAACCCGCGGCGAGAAGTTCGATGCGGCGAAGCGCGTAGATAGCGCCCATTTCACGGGGAACGAAGAGCGTGATGGCCGTGGCCACGCGACCGAGGCAAAGCGCTAGTTCGTGCGGATGTCTGAACGTAACGCGCGCTCCGGGGCTTCCGACCTCGGGGCGTGCGCAGAGCGGAGACGATACCAATGCCTCAATGAGCGCCGGCCTGCCAGCTATCTCACGCCCTTGCCGGCGAATGCAGTGGCATGAGTCGATCAGTTTCCCTCTTGACCACAGAATAACATTCGCAAGAAAGCTGCTCCAGGCGAGGACGGCACAGCACCTTGATGTGCCCCCGTTGGTAGGTGACTACGCCGAGCTTCTGTAACTTGCCGGCGGCGGTCGTCACTCCTTCCCGCCGCACGCCGAGCATGTTAGCGATCAGCTCCTGGGTCATGACTAGTTCGACTGACGGAAGCCGATAGAGAGACAGCAACAGCCAGCGGCACAATTGTTGATCAACCGTGTGATGTCGATTGCATACCGCGGTTTGGGCCGTTTGGGTAAGAAGTGATTGCGTGTACCGCAGCAGAATGTGCAACGTCTCGCCGTGAAGCTCGAACTCTTCCTTCAGTCGCGCGCCTGTCAGCCGATAGGCAGAGCCCGCACTTTGCACAATGGCACGATTCATGGTGGTCTCGCCGCCCATAAATAGCGCGACCCCGATCGCGCCATCATTTCCTACAACGGCGACCTCCGCGGATTGGCCGTTCTGAAGCACGTAAAGTAGCGACACGATGGAATCGGTTGGAAAATAAATGTGGCGCAGCGTATCCCCTGACTCGTACAGAACCTTACCTAGCGGCAGAGTGACGAGTCTTAGATGAGGGAAGCCGTTCGCGCTCTGGCGGCGGCAGTGCATCCAGTATGTGGTTTTGCTGTGGCTCGGGTGTTCCCGGCATGGCGCCTCGCGTCTCGGTACTGGTCGATTCGCGGGCTCAGTCTAAGCGTAATTGGGCCGCACAACGCAAGCTGAGGGTCCTTAGACCTGTTGGTTAGGTGCTCAGACCCAGCTTCCTTCCGCAAGCATCTAGTTTCAGACCCTGTCCCCCTCGAATTGAACTGCCGCCCACATCGTCGCGAAGAATATCGCTAGGCCGATCGCTTGGAGGACCATGGATTTCCCCTGGTGGGAACTCGAGAAAGAGGAGTGCGGGGCCCGGACAAGAAAATCAGCCGAACGCCGGTCATTGAGCGCTACGAGCCGCTTACTGAGCCCCGCAAATTCGACTATTCCAAGGCGCCGGGGAGGAGTCTGTACGATAGCGTACATAATGCCGCAAAAATCCGTGGCGCCCCTTGGTGCGGCAGCGTCCCGACAGCACGACTCAATCAGCGCCCAATACAGCTTCATACATTCGGCGGAGAATCGCATGTACATCGGTGGCGGCATTGTCGGAACCATAGTGATCGTTCTTCTCGTTCTCTGGCTCTTGGGGAGAATATGACCTTACTTCGCGCGTCTTGATTGCAAACATCCAAGCGTAGGACGGCGAGGGTGGTCGGGCGCGTGCGTAACCCCCAAGTGCGCTCGCCAGACGGCTGAGGTGCTCGCGTGTTCAAGTGCCCGCAGTTGACACGAAGCGGTCTCTGGCAATTTCCGAAAGTGGCCGTTCGGATGACGATCAGCGGGCAGTCCCCCGAACCACGAAATTAGGAGGACTTGACCGCGGCCGCCTCACCCGGCACCGGCAGTCCGACCTTGCGGCAGAAGGCCGCAAAGCTCGGATCGTCCTTATAGCGCAGGACGAAGGGCCGTTGCCCCGGCGCTTCCGCTGCGGTTCTGGCGTACGTTCCTGGTCGTTAGACGCCCACGTGGTTCCGTCCGTACCAGAGTCGCGCTCAGACGGGCTGCAACGAACCGTCCGCACCGTGAGGGTGAGGGCTGATCCGAGCGTATCCGAGGCATTCCTGCTGGACGCGCAGCGGGTAAGAAACAATTCTCCGGCGCAGTTCGATGCCGTTCGTGCAAGTGCGTTTTTGTGGTCCGAGCAACCGCGCGGCGCACGCGCAAATCCCTAGTTGGCCCGGTTGGAGCCAAGCAGCGTTCTGACATGTAGGGCGGTCAAAGGTCGCAATGACTGATTTTCGCTCGGTCATCCGCCTCGAGCGGCCGGTTCGACCTCCGGAAAGTACTGTGCCGCCTCCCGGCGCTCGAAAAAACCGTAGTCGCGCACGTTGCGAACCCGGCGATGGCGAAGTTCGGCGACACCCGCGAAGTCGTTCGGCGTCCAGCGAGCAGAGTCATCAGCGTTCTTCCAGGAAGTGAGCACGAGCATCTTGCCGGGATTAGTGATGCTCTCGAAGACATCGTATTCGATCAGCCCTACGGCCCGCTCCTCGAATCCGAGATGGCTGGGCAGCATATCGGGGTGCGCGGAGAACGTGACGCCCGGTCTTGGCGAGACCTCGGTGATCGCCAGTGCTTTCGCCGCACCGGTCTGGGTGACATCGAAGCGTTGTTCGATCACTTTTTGGCCCTTGGGCGGATGGGTATCGGCGGTTACTTCGCAGACGCGCAAGTGATAGTCGGAGAAGATGCCGTTGCGGCCTTGCTCCTGAATTTTGTGGTGCTCGCCCTCGCTACGCCAACGTACTACGGCTTTTTCGTCGCGCCAAGTGGAGAGCGACAGCACCCAACCGTCGCGCCGTTTGCTCTCGAAGCGTTCGTTGTCGATGAAACCGTCGATGGCCTCTAAAAGCGGTTTCAGGTGTTTGGCGAGCCCAAGATATTCGTCCTTTTTGCCCGCGGCGGGGTGTACCTCGAAAACCACGGTGAACATGATGTCTTTTCCTTCTTTGGTAATGGGAAACTCAGCGGTCAACCTCAGCGACCTTGTCGCTGATCCCGCTGACCTGCAGAGGTGGCGCGAGTGCTTGGTTTTCCCCTAACAGGAAAGCGTTAGCCTCGTGATAGAGGGCAGCACGCATGACCTCAAGATGCAATAAATGCGTACCGCGACAATCTTGACGTCGCGCTTGATGGCGGAGGCTTTGAAGGCATCGAATAACCAGCGCGCGTCCTCATCCGGGACGATGCCATCCCACTCGCCCCTGATCAACGCGACCGGCGCTTGCACCAAAGCTCATCGAAATGTCTCCGCGCCAGGACGGGGGGCTCCCCGGCGGTACGTCCTCGACGAACCGCGTCCATTGGTTTTCCACCGTGACAATCTTCCAAGCTGGGCCCGACTGTTTACTCCGATAGATCATGCCGCGTCTGCTCAGCCTTTGGATCTCGAGCTACCGCAGGCCGAGGGAGGCTCTGAAGACCCATAAGTTTGCAGCGGTACATAGGATCAGGGATGTGCGTTTCAATCTCCCCTCCCGAAATCCCGCCCAATTTGAGAATTGTTAAATTGGCAAGAGGTCGCGCGTACGCGGCGCGCTCGAGCAATCATAGCAGTGAGAGCTTGCCATCGTAATGCTCAGGCTTAACTGATTTCTGATGGTGTGAACTATTCTCACTGGTGAATACGAGCGTCCCGCGTCGACGCACCTCGGAAGCTAGCGCGCGGACGGTGTGTTCAGAGTGCTGGTGGTGAGATAGATCGCACAGTGAGGACAGATGGATTTCGCATTAGGCCGCTGAGCTTCTCACTAGTCGCCGCGGGTGCCTGCGCCGCGGTGGGAGTGATCCCGCGCGAAGCTCCTCAGAATCAAGACCCGATCCAGGACCCACGGTTAACACTGGAGGGGGAGCACGACATGGCTTGGTCTTTGAGGGCCATTGGATGAACAATGTGAAGTGCGGGCGGCGCTCCGGATAGACGCTTTACAACCAAACCCGATAGAATCGTTGGCGCGCGCCCTACAACAAAATTAGATAAAGGGAAGTCGTGGTCATGAGATCGCTCCTCTTTTGCGCTGCCGTAGTGCTGACCGCAACGACTTCCTGGGCAGGGCCTGCAGTCGATACCGTCCGCGTTGACCTCAATCCGCTGATTGAGCGCGCGTCACGTACGCCTTCGCAGTTCGCCGTAAACGTCGTACACAGCGCCTCCACCTCACGCCAAGGCGTGTGGTCTCGGCAGGGTACCAAGAGCACGTGGGCTTACACGGTCCGCGTTCCGACGGCTATTTCAATGTCCTTCCACGCTGCGAACGTGCGTCTGCCGTCCTCGGCAGTCCTGACCGTTACAGCAGGAAGCCGGTCCGTCCGCTATGCCTCGCGCGATGTGGGCCGCAGCGGTATATGGGGCCGTCCGCTGCCGGGGGATACGCTCGCTTTCTCACTTACCGTGAACACCGCGCAGGCTGACCAAGTGCATGTGCAGCTCCAGAGCCTTCAGGCAGGTTATCGCAGCCTGGGCGAGGGCGTACCTGACCATCCCCACTTCCGCGAGTTGCAACGCGCCTCGGCTGCAGTCGCGGCAGGCTGTACCGAGAACTACGAGTGTCACGTGAGCGCGGCGAATCAGGGACCCTCGCACGCGACTGTAGTGGTGCTGGTCGAGGGTCTCTTTCAATGCACGGGGACTCTCGTCAACGACGCTGCGGGCGACGGGATACCGTACATCGTGACCGCACGGCATTGCCAGACAGGCCAGCTCGGCGGCGGCAACCCCGACGTCGCCGCGGACGTCAGCGTGTACTGGGACGCCGTGAGTGCCTGTGATACCCAGCTCGGGTCGATCTACTCGGTGGCGACCCCGTCGCAGACTGGGGGGACGACGGTCCTCGAACAGCAGGACCTGTGGGTCATCCAGCTCGATACGGCTCCTGCATCGAACGATGCCTACTACGCCGGATGGGATGCGACTGGGGCGACGTTCTCCGGGGGCTATACGATCCATCACGCCCTGGGTCTGAACCAGCAGTACGTACAGTGGAGCGGGACGGACATTCTTGAGAAAATCCCCGCAACCACGCTGAACATTGCGTACGACTCGGTTTACTGGGGCGTCGTAAACGGGCTCGGAAACGTCGGCGCTGGTGCTTCCGGATCCGCGCTTTTCAGTCCCAACAATCTCGTGGTGGGAAGCGCAAGCCTCGCTGCGCTGACAAATGGCGAGAATTCCGCGGGGGTTTGCCCGGTCAGCCCGCCCCCTACGCCGCGCCCTGACACGGTCACCGCGCTGTTTACTTCGCTGTCTGGAGTCTGGACCTCTACGGCCGATCGCACGAGTTCGACTACCAGCAAGACGCTCAAGTCGTTGCTGGACCCGAATTCCACAGGAGCACTGACCGCCCCAGGACTGGCGACACAACCCATCACGCTTAATGCGAGCGCCTCGGGCGCCAACACGGGTGACCTGGTTACTCTCTCCTGGAGCGCCGTCGGAGCGCAGTCCTGCACGGCCTGGGGAGGCTCATCCGGCGATGGCTGGGCCGGACCCCAGCCCGCGAGCGGATCCGTGCAGCTGACAAATGACACCGGCGGCACGGTTATCTACTCGCTGAATTGCGCCATCGGCAGCCAGATCGGTGCTGGGAGCGTATCGGTCAACTGGGACTACATTGCGCCGCAAACCGATCTCACTGGCGGATACACAGCTCCCTTGCAGCTCGGATACGGCGTAGGCCTGAACTGGAGCGCAAACGTTACACCGTGTACGGCGAGCGGTGGCATTCCAGGGGACGGCTGGGCTGGTGCCCAACCCGACTCGGGCAGTCTTGAGGTCACGGTCACGCAGCCAGGGATCACCGCGTACACGCTCACGTGCGGTTCGGGCGGGAGAACTGCCACCGATACAGTGTATGTCTACGCGGTTGCTGCGCCGCAGACGTGGCTCTTCGCGAGCGTCAGCAACACGATCGTAAATTCCTACTTCGATCTGTCCTGGCAGAGCAATGCGATCGGGACGCCGTGTGTTCTGAGCGGCGGCTCCAGCACCGACGGCTGGGCGGGCCAGATTGGTTACGGCACGCAGGGTAGCCGTTCCATCAGGGAGTCTGTGCCGGGGACCTACACCTACACCCTCACCTGCACCTTCGGCGGCCAGACTAGCAGTTCAAGCCAGACCGTCATCGTAACCTCCGGCGCGCCGTCCTTCTCGGTGATGCCGGCAGCGTCCCAGCAGCAGGTCGGCGCCGGGCCGAATCCCAATCTCTTCTGGACGAGCAACGTGGGCACCTGTTTCATCACCTACGGGTCCACGGGCATCGAGCTCGGAGACAACCTTACCGGCACCGCAGATGTCTTCGCGAGCCAGCCGGGCCCGGTTACGTACACGTTGCAGTGTGGACAACAGTCCACGACGACCACCATCGACTGGGTCACCACACCCATACCTAATGCGCTGTCGACGACAGACACCAGTTGGGCTGCGAACGTTCAGTACCCCATTTCCTGGAGCTCCAGCGTCGGTCCATGCACGGCAAGCGGCGGTGCAACCGGGGACGGCTGGGCGGGCGCGAAAAGTCAGTCCGGCACCCAGCTCGTGAGCGAACCGCGTGCTGGCGGCTATCTCTTCACGCTCACGTGCGGCTCCGGGGCGTCTGCGACCACGTCAAACCTCCTCGTTCAGGTGCCGAGCCCGATCATCCAGATCTATTCGACTCCTGCGCAGTTATCGGGCACTACGCTGACTACCGCGGCAATCCAGTGGCAGTCCGGCATTGGACCGTGCACTTACTACGACGGCTCATCGCCGGGCAGCGCCGGCGTGTCCGTGCCGGCGCGGGGTCAGGCAAATCCCACGCCCACAGCCTCGGGGACCTTCCTGTTCACGGTCACGTGCGGTGTTGGCACCAACACCATTACTGCCTCCACGCTGGCCTATGTCCCCGTGCCCACACCGACTTCAATTAAGGCGGGTGCGTCGCAGGTGGAAGTCGACGCTCCGCTCACCGTGACCTGGAATTCGGCGGGCGGCATCTGTTACGCCCTCGGGGGCACGGGGACTGGGCCATGGAGCGGCACGCTCGGAGGAGCGGGGTCAGGCTCGCTCGTCGTGACGTCCCCCTATGCCGGCACCGTGACCTACGCAGTCAACTGCAACGGAGAGACCGCGTCCGTGACAGTGACGTACGTTGCCGTGCCGGCTACATCGACAAAGACGGGAACGCCGACCGCGTCCCTGTCAGCGAGCGCTTCGGATCAGGTGGTCGACGAAGGCTTCACGCTCACTTGGAGTTCAAAGAACACAGATTCCTGCGTGGCTTCCGGCGGAAACCAGGGTGATGACTGGAGCGGCACACTTGCGAGTTCAGGGTCGATGACGATGAAAGAAGCAACCGCCGGGACGGTTACCTACTCGATTACCTGTTCCGGCGCGCCGCCTGCGGCCTCTGCGAGCACCGTTGTGGACGTGAAGAGCCAAGTCGTCGTCGCGACGCAGCCTCCCTCCAGTGGTGGAGGCGGCGGATTCGACGCTCTGTTCACGATGCTGTTGACCTTGGTGTTGGCCCTACGCGGCGTCACTGCGAGCAGACGCGGTGGCGCCCCGGTCGATTGCTAGCCGCGAACCGTTCCGCGTCGTGCCGCCTCAAACGTCGCGATATCGAACTTCTTCATCTTCGTCATCGCCTCGAATGCGCGCGCGGCCGCGGCCAAGTGCCAGTCAATCGGCTTTCCCCTCAGACGCCCGCGGCGTGATCTGCCACGGCAGACAAAGACGCGACGAACTTGAACTCGCGATGAAGGGAGCGACCCGCGTCGTCCAATGCGAGTTCTCTGCTTACGCGCGTACGAATCCTCTATACTTCGCGTTCAAATTCGAGCCATCACAGGGCTCGAAATGAGCTGACTATAGAGTGTTAAGATATTTAAATATAAAGATAAAATTGTGCCCTGGAGAGGAAGCACAGTAGCGAAGTAACTTCAACGGATTCATGCTCTCATGAAGTTGCACCCGAAAATTACCCGCCAGATTGCCCACTATTGATCGCTCGCTTGAGGGCTCTCTTTTCCCGAGGCGTAGCGGGTAACAAACAGTTGTCCGAGGCCGTTCGCCCTCGTTCGTCCAAGTGCGTTTGTGTAGTCCTAGCACCTGTTGGCGGACTGCAAACCCGAATACGCTTACCCGAGAATCTTCGCGCCTGGCCGGGGCCGCGACTCGAGCCTGGGTTCACGCGTTTCCGAGCACGGTCAATGCCGCCGCGACGCGGTCGTCCGGAACCAACAATTGTACGCCGGCCTCACCGCCTTCCATTCCCACGCCTATGCCTACGACGACTGCAGGTATGCCAGCAGCGTCCAGCGCAATCCGAGCCAGGTCGGCTTCGATGCTCGTCGGGTATGTCTTAATGGTTTTCATAACAGGTGCTCGGCCGTTGCATCTGGCGACCGGGTGGAATGAAGTAGCCGAACGCGCGATCCAATTCATGCGCCCCAACCAGGAGGCGTAGCGTGCCTAGGATCCCTTGATGCATCGGTTACGAGAAGAAAATTATAGCCCTGGGCTCAGCAGTTCTCTTGTTTGGGAAGCCCAAGACCCGACTGAAGCGTCGGATCAGCAATGGGGATTCAACCGCCTTTCAGAGGCGGGTAGCCAAATCACGGGCACTTACATCGCCGGGGAACCTCGCTGCGGCAGCCATTTGGGCTGAAAACTGGGCTAAATCGGCCGCACCGCCTTGACAGTTTTACTAATGGAATAAATTATACAGGTGGTAAGGGATCAAAAACCAACCCAAAAGCCACTGGAGCGAGAGTGTGCAGCTGCCGCGGCGGTGTACGCTCAAAGAAGGCAAACCCCGAGTGTCGCGAATTTCAGCTCTAGAAACGCACGACATCCGCTTTAGGACGTCTGAGGATTTTCATGGCTCCGACGCCATGAACCCCGATCCCGACTACTCAGCGGCCTACGTCCTGCTGCGTACCGACGAGCCCGATGGTCAGGCCGGTCATGGGTTCGCCTTCACCATCGGGCGCGGTAACGATGTGCAGACGGTGGCCTGCGCGGCACTGCATCATCTCGTGGTCGGGCGCGACGTGGATGAGATCGCTTCCGACCTCGGCGGCTTCGCGCGGGATTTAGTCAATGACTCCCAGCTGCGCTGGCTTGGGCCGGAAAAAGGCGTCATGCACATGGCGGTGGGCGCGGTCGTCAATGCGGCATGGGACCTGGTCGCGCGCCGCGCGGGCAAGCCCCTGTGGCGCTTTATCGCGGACATGGCCCCCGCGGAGATCGTCCGCTGCATCGATTTTCGCTATCTGCGCGATGCGCTCACGCCCACCGAGGCGCTCACCCTTCTTCGGGCTGCGGAGCGGGGCAAGGACGAGCGTATCGAATATCTCCTGCGCCACGGCTACCCGGCCTACACCACGAGTCCCGGGTGGCTGGGCTACCCAGACGAAACGCTGGTACACCTCGCGCGCCAAGCGGTAAGCGAGGGCTTCCGTAGCATCAAGATCAAGGTCGGGCTCAATCTTGAGGACGACTTACGCCGCTGCCGCCTGGCTCGCGACGCTATCGGCCCCGACATTGCCATGGCGGCCGACGCCAATCAGCGGTGGGACGTCAATGACGCGATTCCTTGGATCCGAAAGCTTGCCCCCTTTGGTATCGCATGGGTTGAGGAGCCCACGAGTCCGGACGACGTGCTCGCGCATCAGGCCATCCGCCGCGGCGTCGCCCCAGTGCCGATTTCGACGGGTGAGCACACCCAGAACCGAATCCTCTTTAAGCAATTCCTGCAGGCCGACGCGGTGGATCTCCTGCAGATCGACGCGACCCGGGTGGGTGGCGTGAACGAGAATCTCGCCATTCTGCTGCTCGCTCATAAATTCGGGGTGCGCGTGTTCCCCCACGCCGGGGGCGTGGGCTTATGTGAGCTAGTGCAGCATCTGGCCATGGCCGATTTCATCACCATCAGCGGTAAAATCGAGGATAGGGCGATCGAGTATGTCGACCACTTGCACGAGCACTTCGTAGAGCCGGTCCGAATCGTTGGCGGGCGGTACATTGCCCCTACAGTTCCCGGGTTTTCGGCCGAGATGCTCCCGCAGACCCTGAGCGCTCAGCGCTTTCCCGATGGCAGCGCCTGGCAGCGCATGTAATAGACTTGTGGCCACGGGCGCCCTGGTATGGCGCCGTACCCCGGCCCCATGAGCGACAGCCCGAAACCGAAATATCGAGCCCCGGCCCTGGAAAAAGGACTGGCCGTACTCGAGCTCTTGGCGCGCGCCAATGGGCCAATGTCGCTGAACGCAATCTCACGCAGCCTTAACCGCTCAGTCAGCGAGCTCTTCCGGATGATCCAGGTGCTTGAGCTCCACGGCTATCTGGAGCTAGCTAGCTCGGGCGAGGGCTATGTCCTCAGCAACAAGCTGTTCGCGCTCGGCATGACGCGCGCACCTACGCGCGATCTGCACGATGCGGCCCTGCCGGTCATGCACCGCTTGGCAGAGCGCATCGGCCAGTCCTGTCACCTGGGAGTGGTCTCGGCGGACCAGATGGTCATTGTGGCGCGCGTAGAGGCGCCCGGTGATCTCGGGTTCTCGGTACGGATCGGGTACCGCCGCTCGCTCGTGGATTCCACATCGGGACTCGTGTTGTACGCTTTTCAGACTGAACTGGTGCGCGCCGAGTGGAAGAAGCGCCTGGCGTCCGCCACAAGCCGCCGCGACTGGGCGGCTTTCGAACGCCGCGGGCACGCCGCACGCAAAGCCGGCTACGTGACCACCGAGAGCCATGCGGTGCAGGGCGTCATCGATCTTTCGACCCCCGTGACCCAGTCGGGCGGCGTCGCCGCAGCGCTCACCGTGCCGTACGTGAAGACCTCGCGGGCACTCTCGGTACCGGACACTGTGGCCCCACTGGTCGAAGCGGCGCACGAGATCGCGGGCCAACTGGGCGGCGGCAGCCCCTCGGCTGAGTAGTCGCCTCCCCCCGCGAGGGCGCGGCGCCACCCGTCCAAACTCCATGGATGCCCGTTGTCCCTGGGCGCTGCCGCCCTGTGGCGCCGGCACGTCGTTCATTTTGCGGACATTGATTTTATGGGTGATCGCGATATCATCTATAAAACAATGGCTCGTCAACCAATTCTTACGAGGCGAGCCGAGGGGTGTCGGGTCCTTGCGTCTTCAATCCGAAAAGGACGAGAACATGATTCCAGTGTGCGGCGGACGATCGTTGACGAAGCGCGCGCTGCTTGGCGCCACGGGCCCAGCATGCATCCTGCTCATTGTTCTTGTTCCGGGCGGTGGCGCGAAGGCGGCGGATGCTGCGGGCGCCGCTGGTCCCGAACAGTTGCAGGAAGTGGTCGTGACGGCTGAGAAACGCGAGGAGAGCATCGAGAAGGTACCGATTAGCGTGTCAGTGCTGAGCCGGGATGAGATGCTGCAACGGAACATCACCGACATGGCAGATGTAGCGGCGGTAACCCCCGGCGTCGACTTCCAGAACCAGGGTTCGACCATCGCACTCGCGATACGCGGCATCTCTTCCGGTATCTCGGGCTACTCCACTACCGGCATCTATCTCGATGACGTGCCTGTGCAGATCCGACTCGACAACGGCATTGTCCCGGGAACCAACACCACACCGCTAGTGTTCGACCTCGACCGCGTGGAAGTTCTAAAAGGCCCGCAGGGCACTCTGTTCGGTGCCGGTGCTGAGGGAGGCACGATCCGTTTCATTCAAGCGCAACCGAGCCTGACGCAGTCCAGTGGTTACGCGCGTGCCGGAATCGGCACCACCGACAACGGCGGCCCGAGCTACGAGATGGGAGCCGCCTTGGGCGGACCGATCATCCAGGACGAGCTGGGGTTTCGCGTGAGTGCATGGCACGAGCGTCAGGGCGGGTATATCGACCACGAGAGCGCGATCCCGGGGGGCGCGAGCTACCCTAATTCGGGCTGGCGCGATGCCGACGTGCTGCGGGCCGCATTCACTTTTGCGCCAGTCTCGGGACTCAAGATCACCCCGTCGATGTTCTACCAGCACACGTACTGGAACGACGTGCCGACCTTCGATCCGGGGTCAGCCAGCTTTCCGGACACCATGACCCAGAACTGGAGCTCGCTCAATCCGACGCTCACCAACCTCAACTCGGGACGCCTCGCGTTTCAAGGCCTACTGTTGCAGCCCAGCAGCGATTCAATGTCACTGCCGGCGCTGAAGATCACAGACGACGTGTCCGGGGTCACCCTCACCTCCAGCACCTCCTACTTGCATCGCGCCTATACGGCACAGCAGGACTTTACGACCGTCATGCCGGCCATCATCGGCCAGCCCTGGCCGCTGACCGCTAACGCTGCGGCGGACAGCTACACGCCGGCGACACTCAACGTGTTTGCTCAGGAGCTGCGCGCGGCCTCTTCGAACCCAGATGCGCGTCTGCAGTGGACCTTGGGTGCCTTCTATACGAAGTCGCGTCAGGTCGGTTACCAATGGGTGGTGTCACCCTACTGGCCGACCCAGATTCAGCAGGCGTACGGACAGAGCATCGAGCAGGTGTTCGGCCAGCCGCTGCTGCCAGGCGGTCAGTCGATATATGAGAAGGAGCCGCTGAGCGATGAGCAGCTGGCGGGTTTCGGCCAGGTCACCTGGGAAGTCGTCAAGCACTTTGCGCTCGTGGCCGGCGCACGCGTCGCTCGGGAGACCGACAAGTACAGCATCTACATCAACGGACCCCTGAACGGACCCAAGGCCACGCAGTTCTCAGGCGAGCAGAAAGCGACGGTGGTCGACCCGAAGTACGGCATAAATGTGCAGCTCGATGACAACAACCTGCTGTACGTAAGTGCGACCAAGGGCGACCGCGTTGGTGGCGTCAATCCGCCGTTCTACAATTTCCCGGCGTGCAACGCCGCGCTCGCCGCGTTGGGCTACCCAGACGGCGCGCCCGGCACCTACTCAGGGGACTCGCTGTGGAGCTACGAGGTCGGCGCCAAGGACCGGCTCCTTAACGGCCGTCTGCAGACCGCGTTCAGCGCTTTCTATATCCGCTGGTCCGACATCCAGCAGATCGTGCAGGTACCGGCCTGTACGGAGGGCTTCACTTCGAACCTCGGCAAGGCAACCAGCAAGGGCTTCGATCTGCAGATCGATGCGCTGATCACGACGGGACTGAAGCTTGGTTTGAGCGTCGGTTATACCGATGCCCGCAACGCCACCACCATCACGGTCGGCGGCAACAACGTGGTCGCCGACGGCCAGCAGATCAACAACTTCGCCTCACCGTGGATCGTGGTGCCGACGCTGGAGTACACCTTTCCGATAGCCACCGGGCACGATGGCTATGTGCGGCTCGATGACACTTATCACAGCAGGAACCCGGGGCCTTATCAGCCGACCACTAATACCTCGAGCCCGACATACAATCCCTACTTCCTGCCCAATCCCGGCTACAACCAGCTCAACATGCACGTCGGCATCACCTGGAGCGGCTGGGATCTCTCCGTGTACGCGCTAAATGTCGGGAACAACCTTCCGATGCTCTACAACAATGCGCTCAACATTTTTACCTTCTACGGCGCGACCTTCACGCTGCAGCCGCGCACTATCGGCATGACCGCGATGTATCACTGGTGAGCTATGTGGACGCGAACGCGCCCGATAACCGAACGTTCTTGGGTTCGACGGGTGTGTACGCGTTCGTGCTCGTTGTCAGCTTGTTCTTCCTATGGGGGGTCGCCAACAACCTGAACGACATTCTTATCAAGCAGTTCAAGAAAGCCTTCGAACTATCGGACTTCCGCGCCGGTTTGGTACAGAGTGCCTTCTACGTCGGCTACTTCCTGCTCGCAATCCCTGCGAGCTTAGTCACGCGCTACTACGGCTATAAGACGGCTCTGCTCGCAGGCCTGGGTCTTTACGCGCTCGGGGCCTTCGCTTTCTACCCCGCTGCGGCGCTACACACATATCCCTTGTTTCTTGGAGCGCTGTTCATCATCGCCTCGGGGCTCGCCTTCCTCGAGACCGCGGCGAATCCGCTCGTGACGGTGCTCGGGCCCGCGCAAGGCGCCACGCGACGTCTGAACCTGGCGCAGTCCTTCAACCCCTTGGGGTCAATCGCCGGGATCCTCATCGGCCGGTACTTCATCTTTTCGGGCGTCGAATGGAGTCCTGAGGAGCTCGCCAGCATGGGTAGCGGCGCCCGAACCGCCTATTACGCCTCACAGTCCCTGGCCGTGCAGGGGCCCTATCTCGTGATCGGCGCCGTGGTGCTGGTGTGGGCACTCCTCATCGCCACCGTGCGTTTACCGTCGGCCGGCCGGCCGAGCGACGCGACACGGCCGCCGCGGGCAGGGGCACGGGAGCTGCTTCGCAACACCAATTTCGTGCTTGCGGTACTGGCTCAGTTCTTCTACGTGGGCGCGCAGGTTGGGATCTGGAGTTATCTCATCCGCTATGCGCAACATTCGCTTTCGGGACTTCCGGAACGGCGGGCCGCGGATTTTCTTACGATCGCACTCGTGCTCTTCATGTGTGGCCGCTTCGCTGGCACGGCGCTCATGCGTTTCCTGTCCCCCATGCGGCTGCTCGCGACCTTCGCCCTTGTCGCGCTCACGCTGGCGGCGGTGGCCATGCTTTTCCCCGGACGGGTTGGCGTGGCTGCGCTCGTCGCCACTGGCTTCTTCATGTCGATCATGTTTCCGACCATCTTTGCGCTCGGATTGCGTGGCCTCGATGACGAGACTCGCAAGACGGCATCCTCGTTCCTGGTTATGGCGATCGTAGGCGGGGCGACGCTCACGCTGCTGATGGGCGCTATCTCGGACGCCGCTGGCATCCACCGCGCCATGATCGTGCCGGTGCTGTGCTTCGCGACGGTTCTGGCCTTCGCTCGCTACACGAGCAGGCTGAACACAGCCGTATGAGGCCGTCATTGTGCCCCGACTTTACTTCGCAGTGGATCTTAAGGACGACCCGGCTCTGATCGCGGAGTACGAGCGCTGGCACCGCCCAGAGCATGTCTGGCCGGAGGTGGTCGCTGCGCTCACTGCCTCGGGGGTTGAGGAACTCGAGATCTTCCGCTGCGGCAATCGGTTGATGATGGTAATGGACGCGCCGCAGGATTTTCGCCCGGTAGATGAGGTCACGCCGGCCGGAGATCGCCCTGCGCGGTGGGAGGAGCTCATGTGGCGATTCCAGCAGTCTCTGCCGTTCGCTGAGCCCGGGCAGAAATGGGTGCCAATGCGCCGCATTTTCTCGTTGAGCGTGACCGTGAAGGAGCAAGGCCAATGAGAGCAACGGCTGTGAGGGTCGTAATCGTCACCGCAGGACTCGCTGCGCTGCTTGCGGCCCAAGCACCGGCAGCGTCCGGAGACGCAGACGGAGGCACGCGGCCAGCCGCCTCGTCCTACCAGCCGAGCGCTGCCAACCGGGCGGCGCGAGATTGGTTTCAGGATGCTAGGTTCGGAATGTTCATCCACTGGGGCGTCTACAGCGTGCCAGCCCGGGGTGAATGGGTGATGGAGCACGAGCATATCCCGGTGGGGGAATACGAGAAGTTTGCGCCGCAGTTCAACCCCACGCAGTTCAGCGCGAAGGAGATTGTGGCGCTCGCGAAGAGTGCTGGCATGCGCTATATCACGATCACCAGCAAGCACCACGACGGCTTCGCCATGTGGCCGACCCATCAGAGCCACTGGAACATAGTCGATGCGACGCCCTACAAGCAGGATCCGCTCAAGGCGCTCGCTACCGAAGCCCAGCGGCAGGGCATCAAGCTTTTTTTCTATCATTCGATGCTCGATTGGCACAACACGGACTATTGGCCGCTCGGCCGCACGGGGCATTTCGCTGGCCGCCCGCAGTCCGGTGATTTCGATCACTATCTCGACTATATGAACGCGCAGCTCACCGAGCTTCTGAGTGGTGCTTATGGCGCGATCGGGGGTATCTGGTTCGATGGCATGTGGGACAAGCCGGATGCGGACTGGAAGCTTGAGCGCACCTATGGACTCATTCACCACCTGCAGCCCGCAGCCCTCATCGGCAATAACCATCACCGCACGCCCTTTGCGGGTGAGGATTTTCAGATGTTCGAGCAGGACCTGCCGGGGGAGAACTCGGCGGGCTTCAACAAGGCGGGCGTCTCGGACCTGCCGCTGGAGACCTGCGAGACCATCAATCACTCGTGGGGCTATACCCGCGACGACAAGGACTTCAAGAGCGTCCCGCAGCTGATCCATCTTCTGGTACGCGCCGCCGGTGCCAATGCGAACTTCCTGCTGAATATCGGGCCTACTTCCGAAGGCAACGTGCAGCCGGAGTTTATCGAGCGACTGCGGGGGATCGGCGCATGGCTCGGCACGCACGGAGATACGGTTTATGGCACGCGGGCCGGACCGATATCCCCGCGCAGCTGGGGCGTCACAACTGCGAAGGGCAACCGCATCTACGTGCATGTCCTTAACTGGCAGGAACCTTATCTGGTGCTGCCGCCGGTTGCCGGGATCAAAGCCGCTTGGGATTTCGACACCCACCAAAAAGTCGAGCTGACGCAGTTTCGGGGCCAAACGCTGGTGAGCGTGCCCTCGGCAGCGCCTGGCACGATCGACCGCATCGTGGTTCTGGAGCGATAGCCGGCCCTCTATGATGCCCCCGTACAGCATCGGCACGGGCGTGCAGGTCTCGCCACTCGGGTTTGGAGGTGCCCCCATTGGCAACCTCTACGAGAAAGTGACGGAGGAGGAGGCGCAGGGCGCGCTCGCTGCCGCGCTCGACCAGGGCATCCGATACTTTGACACCGCGCCCTTTTACGGGCACGGCCTCAGTGAGGAACGCATGGGACGCGCGTTGGCGGGCCGCCCTCGCGACAGCTACGTACTCTCAACCAAGGTCGGGCGCCTGGTGAGCCGCGAACCGAGTGACTCGCGTGCCGTTGGTGATCAGTTCGCGGTGGAGGGAACGCGTGCCGTCTTCGACTATAGCCGCGACGGCGTGCAGCGCTCCTTCGAAACAAGCCTCCAGCGCCTAGGGGTGACTCGCATCGACATTCTGTTTCTTCACGACATCGGCACACTTACACACGGCGCACGACACGGGGAGGTCCTGCGGCTCGCCTTGGAAGAGGCGCTGCCCGCCATGGCGCGACTGCGTGAATCGGGGGCGGTGAACGCCATCGGCGTTGGGGTCAACGAGCAGGACGTCGTCCTCGAGGTACTCCCGCGCTTTCCGCTCGACTGCGTGATGCTGGCTGGCCGCTATACCCTGCTTGAACAGCAGCATTCGGCAGAACTCATGGCGTACGCCCAGGCGCACCATGTGAAGGTGCTGGTGGCAGGTGCCTACAACTCCGGTCTTTTGGGCCCTCCAAATGCGCCGGGCGCGACCTACAACTACGGTCCGGTCGATGCGGTTACCCTGGAACGCGCGCGCAGTCTGTATGCCGAATGCGCGCACGAAGGCGTCGACGTGGGAGCCGCCGCCCTGCAGTTTCCGCTGGCGCATCCCGCGGTTGCGGGTGTGGTCGCAGGTTTGCGCAGCCGCGATGAGGTCCTGAGCGCGGCCGCCCGCGTGCATGCCCAGCTCCCGGCCACGCTTTGGGACCGCCTTATGCGCTCGGGTCTGCTGCCCGACAGTGCGTACGTGCCGGGTGAAGCCTGATGATTATCGACGCCCACCAGCACTTCTGGCAGCTCTTCCGCGGTGACTATGGTTGGCTCACGCCCGCGGCGGGCGCGCTCTATCGGGATTACCTGCCGCATGACCTGACGCCGCTGCTTAAGGAGCATCAGGTGGCGGCCACCGTGCTCGTGCAGGCGGCGCCGACCGAGGCCGAGACCCGCTTTCTGCTGCGGCTTGCGCGGGAACATGCCTTCATCGCAGGCGTGGTGGGCTGGGTGGACTTTGAGGCGGCCGACGTGGCAGAGCGCATCGCTGCGCTCGCCGCGAGCGGCGCGGGCCAGCTCAAGGGTCTGCGGCCAATGATTCAGGACATCGCGGACCCTGACTGGATTCTCCGACCCGCGCTCGATGCTGCGTTCGAAGCGATGGTGGCTCACGACTTGGTGTTCGATGCCTTGGTGCGCCCCGTCCACCTGGAGGCTCTGCGCGAGCGCCTGCTGCGGCACCCGAGGTTGCGAGCGGTGCTCGATCATGCCGGCAAACCGGACATCGTGGGTGGTGCGATAGAGGGATGGGCGAGGGCGCTGGAGCGGCTCGCGCGCGACACAGAGATCTGCTGCAAACTTTCGGGGCTGCTCTCGGAATCTGGCATGCGACGCAACGCTGCGAGTCTCATGCCGTGGGTGGGGCAGGTCTTCAGCAGCTTCGGTGCCGAGCGCGTGCTCTGGGGCAGCGACTGGCCGGTCCTCCAAACCGTGGGTACGTATGCCGAGTGGCTGGGGATTGCGCGGGAGCTCATTGAGCGCTGCGCGCCCGACCGTGTCCCCGAGGTGCTCTCAGGTACCGCACGGCGCCTCTATCACCTGCACTGAAGGGTCGAAGTCACATGCCAGAGTCGCTGCGTCTCGCCAACAAACGCTGTCTGATAACCGCTGCGGGGGCCGGAATTGGGCGCGCGACGGCGGTCGCCTTCGCACGTGCCGGCGCACAGGTGCTGGCGGCGGACATAGACGCCGCGGCGCTGCGCTCGCTGGTAGAGGAGGAGAAGAGCGTCCGCACTTTCACCTCGGACGTCACCGATCCGGCGCAGATCGCGGCGCTGGCCGCAGCGGAGCCGCTCGCGGACGTACTTTTCAACTGCGCCGGCTACGTGCACGCCGGGAGCCTTCTTGAAACCACGCCCGAGGCCTGGCGGCGTTCATTCACGCTCAACGTAGATGCAATGTTCCACCTGTGCCGTGCGGTGCTGCCCGGCATGCTGACCCGTGGCAGGGGCAGCATCATCAACATGGCCTCGGTCGCGTCCAGTATCAAAGGCGTGCCGAACCGCTGCGCGTATGGCACTACCAAGGCGGCGGTCATTGGTCTCACCCGCTCCATCGCTGCGGACTATGTGGCCCGCGGCATCCGCTGCAACGCCATCTGCCCGGGCACGGTTCGTACGCCCTCCCTGGCGAGTCGCGTCGCGGCCCTGGGAGGCGATCCGGATGCTGCTTGGCAGAGTTTCATCGCGCGCCAGCCGATGGGGCGTCTCGGTGAAGCCGAAGAGATAGCGGCGCTTGCCGTGTACCTGGCTTCCGATGAGTCCTCATTCGTGACCGGCACGACGCAGATCATCGACGGCGGCTGGTCGAACTAAAGGGAGGAGGGCGCGGTGAAGCTCATGCGTGTGGGTCTGTCCGGGCGGGAACGCCCGGCGCTTTTGGCCTCCGACGGAACGCTGCGCGATCTTGCGGGAATTGTGCCGGACATCGCCGGGGATGTGCTGACCACCCAGGGGCTTGAAGCCCTACGAGCGATCGACCCCGCACAGCTCCCACCGGTGCCTGCGACCGTGCGGATCGGGCCTCCGGTCGGGAGCGTGGGCAAGATCATCTGTGTGGGTCTCAACTACGCCGATCACGCCGCCGAATCGGGCATGGCGATACCGGAGCTCCCCATCATCTTCATGAAGGCGACGACCGCGATCGTGGGACCGAACGATGAGCTCAGGATCCCGCGCGGCTCACAGAAGACCGACTGGGAGGTCGAGCTCGGTGTTGTTATCGGGAACGTGGCGCGCGATGTCAGCCGCGAGCAGGCCCTTGAGCACGTTGCCGGCTATCTCGTGGTGCACGATGTTTCGGAGCGCGCCTTCCAGCTCGAGCACGGGGGGCAGTGGGTCAAGGGCAAGAGCTGCGATACCTTCGGCCCACTCGGCCCCTGGCTCGTGACGCGGGAGGAAGTAGCCGACCCGCAGAGGCTCGCGTTATGGCTCGAGGTGAACGGGCATCGCTACCAGTCGGGCAGCACCCGCACGATGATCTTCGACGTTGCTTACCTCGTCAGTCACATCAGCCGCTACATGACGCTGATGCCGGGCGACATCATCAGCACCGGAACACCGCCGGGAGTGGGCCTGGGGCAAAAGCCGCAAGTGTTTTTGAGAGGAGGGGACGTGGTGGAACTTGGTATTGAGGGCCTCGGCCGCCAGCGGCAGCAGGTGGTGGGCGCATCATGAGAGCCCTCCACATCCTCACGTCCTGTCTCGTGGTGGCATTCGGCACCGGCACGACCCACGCCGAGGCTCCTGCCGGCACGAGCGCCTGCCAGGCGCTGCTCTCGCAAGACTTTAGTGGCGTGCAGGACGCACCGCTGCAGCTCACCGAGGCGCGCATCGTCCCGGCTGAAGGGAAGACCCCCGCTTACTGCCGGGTGACGGGTTATGTGTGGCCGCAGGTGGGTATAGAGATTCATCTGCCGGTATCCACGTGGAACGGTAAGTTCATGGAGGTCGGCGACGGCGGCTACGGCGGGGAGATGTACCTGTTTCTGTGCGAGGGGCCGGTGCGGCGCGGCTATGCTTGCATCGCCTCCGACATGGGGCACAAGGGGGCGACACCCCTCGCTCTCTGGGGGGAGAACAACCTGCAGGCGCAGGCCGACTGGGGCTTTCGCGCGACGCACGTAACGGCGCTCGCCGGACGCGCTCTGGTGCGGGCCTTCTACGCCAAGCCGCCGTCGCGCTCCTATATGTATGGCTGCTCGACCGGGGGTTACCAGGGACTGGTCGAGTCGCAGCGTTTTCCGTGGGACTTCGACGGCATCGTCGCCATCGCGCCTGATGCCGACAGCGAGGCCGACATCAGCATGCGTCAGGTATGGAAGTTCAAGCAGCTACTCGACAGTGCGGGTAAGCCACTGTTCACGCCGGCGGACCTCGAAGTCCTGCACAAGGCGGCGCTCGCGGCCTGCGACATGGACGACGGCGTCCCGGACGGGCTCATCAGTAACCCCTTCGGCTGCCGGTTCGACCCGGCCGTTGCGGCCTGTAAGGCCGGCGAGAGTCGCGGGTGCCTCACCGGCGCGCAGATTGCGGCGGCGCGCAACATTTATGCCGGCCCACATACTGCGGCCGGTATGCCGGTCTCGACGCGGGGTGTCTTTCCCGGGTCCGAGATGGACTGGGGGACCGACGCCGACGCCAGTGCCGAAGTCTCCCAGTTCTTCAAGTATCTGCTCTATCGGCCAGCCCCTGGCAGTAGCTGGCGTATCACGGATTTCGATTTCGACCACGACTATCAGCGACTCGGTTTGGGCGCGATGTACACCGACAGCAATCCGGACCTGCGTCGCTTTAAGGCGGCTGGCGCAAAGCTCCTGGTCGCGCAGGGCGGGTACGACGGACTCGAGATTCCGGGCGCCATCTTTGATTACTACGAAACCGTCGAGCGCACGATGGGTGGGCGCGATGAGACCATGAACTTCTTCCGGTTGTTTCTGGTACCCGGAATGCGGCACTGCAGTTCTGGTGACGGCGCTTTTGCGGTCGACTATCTCAAGTACCTTGAGTCGTGGGTGGAGCAGGGACGCGCCCCGGAGATGATGATGGGTGCGCACGTCGACACCGACTATCTTCTCAAACAGACCAGCGAGAAGGACGGCAGTCCGCGCGATCGGGTATGGACGGCGGCTTTTCATCTGAGCTATCCGCTCGATGCGAACGTACCCGTGAAATTCACGCGCCCCTTCTATCCGTATCCGGCATATGCAAAGTACACGGGCAAGGGCGACCCCAATGATGCGCGAAACTTTGCGCCCGTCGCGCCGCCAGCCACCCCTAGCGCGCAGGCCCATTGAGCGACGTACAAGACTCATGCGGCGTGCATCGTGCCTGTTTGTCGGCGTCCTAGCGCTCACGGGGATGGCGCGCGCGCAGACGCCGGAAGTAGCTACAGCGCACGCGCACAGGATCTCGCGCGAGGACATTGAGTGGCTGGACGTGTGGCTGCCCCATACAAATGATCATGGCCTTCCGCATGTTCTACTGATCGGAGATTCGATCACGCGCGGGTACTACCCGGAGGTCGAGAAGGCGCTCGCCGGCCGGGCGTACGTAGGCCGGCTGAGCACCTCGAAATCTCTGGGGGATTCCGCCCTACTCAAAGAGATTGCGCTGATCCTGGGCGGGGGGCACTACCAGGTGATCCATTTCAATAACGGCTTGCACGGCAGCGGATATAGCGAAGCGGCTTACGCACAGGCTTTGCCCTCTGTGAGGGCAGTGTTTCGGCGCTTTGCGCCCGGCGCGCGTGGACGACGTCATCTTGCGACACCGCGGCTGGAGCCACATAGCAGGATCAGCGATTGACTACGTCGCAGGCCGGACGCTTACGGTTATCCGTGTGGGCTCGAGAATCATATCGATATCGAGTTGGGGAAGCGTTTTTCCGCAGCCTGCTAGCGCAGCGATCTTAAGCGCTCTATGCACTCACGCGCTCCGCTGGCAAGACCGCAGCGCGCTGCCGCCAAAAAAGATAGGCGGTAATTGAAATAACGATTGGCAGCATGAAGCCGGACTCATCGATGGTGTAGTTCGTGATGGCGCCGCGGGGCGCCGTCAGCGGTGTAAAAAAATCCTGATTCCAGAGATTGATGCTGGCATGCACCAGCGCGCCCGTCCACACGCTGCCAGAACGCAATCTGAGCCATAGTATGATCACGCTAAGCCCCAGCAACTGAATCACAAAGCACGGCAGCGAAAACCAGACAGGCAACGGGGAGTCGTAGTAATCCGCGAAGAAAAGTATAGGAAAATGCCAAGTGGCCCAAACGGCTCCCGTGATGAAGGCCGCGCGCGTAAATCCGTAGCGTTCCGCAAGGCGAGGTGCGAGAAACCCGCTCCAGCCAATCTGCTCGCCAAGCGCGCTCGCCAGGTTGCTCACCGTACCAGCGGTCAGGCTGAGAAAGGTCCAGAGCAGGATGACCTGGCTCGTCGAAAGCGACGGAATCCCGAGCGCGGCCTTCAGCGAATCGACGGTCTTGCTATTCGGAAATCCGCCCAGGCCGGCCGCCCATACAGCGACATACCCGATCAGGCAGAACAGCAAAGGCGTTGCGTACGCCAGGATCTGCCAGCGCCAGGGCCGCCATCGCCAGCCGATGGTGGAGATATCAATGCGCAACAGCGTGCAAGTCAGCAACGCCGCCGCGGCCAGGCACCAATGCAGCCCGGTAGCATACGAGCCGTTACCCCCGAGGACATGTCCGCTGGCGATGATCAGCGCGTAGAACACGGAGCTGAACGCAAAGGCGAGCACGACGTAGAGCGTAATGGCTTTTATCTGGGGGACAGCCATCCTCATTACTTGGGTTTGCGGAACTTCAGGATGAACTGGTCGGTGTGCCCACGAATCGTCTGATCGAACACTTCGGCCGTGCGGGGGTCCGCCGGATTGGCGAGAATCGAACTCTCAGAGTCGAACTTGAAGCCCGCGGCTTCGACCTCTCGGCGCACGGTCGAGGACTCGATGCGATGCAAGGTCTCGGTTACATTTGCGGGAGCACCCAGAGCGGCGGAATGATCGAGAATTACGTATACGCCACCCGGCTTCAGCGCACTGTAGACGGCCTTGTTAAACGCGGCGATGTCGACCGGGCCCATGAACTCGTCGTGTAGGTCGTGGTAATTTCGGGAAATCCAGAACAGGTCGAGCTTCTCGGGGAACTTTAGTCCTTCGAGCGCCGCGGCAGTCGTCACAGTTACATTTGGATGGGTGACGGCATAACCCTGCAGCTCCGCGACTGCCTTAACGAAATTCTTGAACTGGAAGAAGGCGGTGGGCTCCACCGCGTAAACGTGACCCGTGGAGCCGACGACGCTAGCGAAGAGACGCGTGAAATAGCCTGCGTCCGCGACATAGTCGGCGACCTCGCCCCCCGATTTAATGCCTGCGAACACTAAAGTTTGCGCCGGCTTTCGGTCAGCATCCCGTGTGGTATCAGAGTCCGGGCGCGACGGATCGGCGACCGCCGTTGTGGCGGCGGCTGAATTACTTGCGCTGTCCGAGGCATTTGCCCCGGAAACAAGCGCGACGACTGCGATCAAGACAGCCATAATCTTCATATCGATTCTCCTGGCGTAAATATCCTGGTCTAGCTCGCGCAGACATTGAGTAGGGCCAGTCCCATCACGGCACTGAAGCCGATCCGCTTATTCATTGATTTCGCTCCCATTGGAAGCCGCGAACATTGTATTGGCGACGGCCGGAGCGATAGAGACCGCTCGTTGCAGCAAAACCGCCATTCGCCGCAGTCCAGGATCGTCGCCGCGTACTTAATGTAGTGTGTCGATCATGACCGACGCTGGCGCAAACGCACGCTTGACCGGCTGGATGTGGATCGCGGCCATCTGGTGCGCGGCAGCGTTGTTCGATGCGAGCCAGACCCTTCTCACCATGCACGCGATGGGTGCGGGCAAGGCTTGGCTTCGCCCATTTTTGATCGTATTTATTTCCTGGCTACCTTGGGCGCTTGCGACGCCGTTCGTCGTTGCGCTGGCGCGACGATGGCCAATCGTTCGCGGCCAGATCTCTAAGGCGATGAGCCTGCATCTGGCTGCGTTCGCCGCGATCAGCGCAGCGGCGGAAGGCTGGTCGGCATTACTCCAGGTCACTTTCGACCCGTGGCACCGGAACTCGCCACCCACATTCGTGGACACCTGGTCCGACTTGCTTCTCGAGCAGCTCGTGACGTTTGTAATTGCCTATGCGCTGATTTTGGCGGCCACCTATGTGGTGGACTCGCGCGGAAAAATAGCGCGGCAGAAAGAGGAGCTCGCCCGAGCGCAGCTTGCCGCGCTCAGGAGCCAGATGGACCCTCATTTCATGTTCAACACCTTGAACTCGATCGCCAGTCTCGTGTACGACCAGCGCGGCGATGCGGCAGTTGGAATGATCGTGGGTTTAAGCGAGCTCCTGCGCCGCGCCTCGGAGGATTCTCACCGTGCACAGGTCACGCTGCAGGAGGAAGTGGAGTACCTGCAGCGCTTCATAGACATCCAGAAGATCCGTTTCGGCGACCGCCTCCGAGTGAGCATCGACATTCCCGATGAGCTACTGGCAATGCAGGTCCCGAGCCTGCTGTTGCAGCCGCTTGTTGAGAACGCCATTAAGCACGGAGTATCCAAGCGCCGATCGGGCGGCGAGGTTCGAGTCGCCGGGACGGGCCGCGATGGCGCGCTTCGCTTGACCGTCTACAATGACGGCCCATGGGAACAGGAGGATATGGCGCTCGCTCCCCACCGCGTCGGACTCGGCAATCTGCGCACGCGTCTTAAGATCCTCCATGGCGACCGATCTAGTCTTTTGCTGCGGCCAGCTGAAGAGGGCGGCGTCGAGGTCATCGTGACACTGCCGCTACAGGAGGCATGAATGTCGCCTGCCAGACCGCTCGGCTCGATTCGAGCCCTTGTGGTTGATGACGAAGCTCCGGCGCGCCGCTACCTGACCCTTCTGTTGCGCCGAGATCCCGATGTCGGATCGGTGATCGAATGCGAATCCGGGTTGGAGGCGATTGAGGAGATCAGGCAGTCCCGACCAGACCTCGTGTTCCTGGACGTGCAAATGCCAGAATGCGACGGCTTCGACGTGCTCGAAATGCTGGGCGCGGATTTGCCCGAGACCGTCATTTTTGTGACGGCCTACGCCGCCTATGCTCTGCGTGCTTTCGAAGCGGGCGCGCTCGACTATATTCTGAAGCCTTTGGACGACGCGCGTTTTGGCCGGGCGCTCGAGCGCGCCAAGGGTAGGCTGGCTCGCGGAAATCCGTACCATGCCCACTCGGTCACTCGGATTGCAGTGAAGAGTCGCGGCCAGACACTATTCTTAAAGGCCTCGGAAATCGATTGGATCGAAGCCGCGAGATACTATGCGTGCCTGCACCTGGGTGACGATACACACATCGTGCGGAGGACGATCCAGGAACTCGAGCAGGACCTCGACCCTCGCACATTCTTCCGCATCCACCGCTCGATCATTGTTAACCTCGAACGCGTGCGGGGGCTCGAGCTGCAGGAAAGCGGCGAGTACGAGGTCGTGCTGGACTCCAAGATCCGTCTCAAACTAAGTCGACGCTTTCGCAAGCGCTTCCAGGATCGCCTGGGCGAGCTGTCAAGCGGCCGCTGACATCCGACGGCCACTTTAGACGCACGTCGATAACGTCGATTTCTACCAGACTGCCATGGTCACCGGCGCAGTTGTTGGGCGGCTACTTTCGTAATGGAGGAGGAGACGGTCATCGGACTGAGAGTTCCTCGACTCGTGGAACCTGAGGACTTAATGAAGGACACAACGCGCGTCGTAGAACGCGAGTTCTCTGCTTACCCGCACGTGAATCCTCTATAGTTCGCACCCTAAGTTCGAGTCCTGAAGTGACTCGAAATAACCCGAACTAAAGGTTTTACTGCATTGAAAAATAAGGACTTGGTGCCCGGGAGAGGAACCAAAGCCGGGAAGTAACTTCAAGGGATTCATAGCCTTATGAATGCGCCTCCCAAAATTGCCCGCCAGATTGCCCGCTATGACCTGCTTGCTTAAATGCATTTTTTGCTGGATGCGTAGCGGGTAACAAACAATTCTCCGGCGCAGTTCGCAATCGTTCGTCCAGGTGCGTCTTTGAGGCCATAGCATTCGTGTTGGGTCAGCTATCGGTCGGCTATTGGCGCCTACCTGCTATTTAACGGCGGACGAGACCGATGTAGCTCAGCGGACAGCGTATCCGCGAGGACAAGAGGACGGGGGATACTCGCCCAGGCCAAGCCCGGATGCATCATTTCCCGCAGCAAAGCGGGAATTCCCGTGTGCAATCAGTGGTCGCTTAAGCCCGACGCGCATGATAGTCGTCAACGAATTGCAGCGTGTCTGAGTTCGGCGGCGCGTTGAATCGCTCGGACAGGGGCAGTGTCCCATTTCTGTGGCATCTGAATTGTCCAAGGGCACAAAGTCATGAGATCCGGGCCCCGCACACTTAATGGCTTACTCAACCACGAGAGGGATGCGGCGCCTTTTGCAGTATAGGGCGACTTTTTCTCGAATTTCGTCCCGCTTCGCATCGGAAATGAGTTGTCGCTGATGCGGAGGATCCCAATGCTGAATTTCCCGAGGAATCAGTAGACGTCCGCGTAACCTCCCTCGCTGAAAATAGAAGTTGATCCCTAACGTATGACCGTCCGGCTCTGAATAAGTGAGACCTTCTCGGTCAGAGAATTCGACCGCCGATCCGTCGGCAAACGATACGCGTGCAATCCCGCACTTTCGAAATGCCCGGATGATCCAACTTCCCGTACTGAACTTTGTGGCCACGTCAAAAGACTCCATGAATGGCAATCCCGCGCGCGTAGAGCACGGCTTGTTCCCAAGCCCAGATGCTAGAAGCCTCGGTGGCGCCGACATAAACTGTTGCGTACCCAGTCGCGTTGGCGGCATACGTGACCGAGGCGAGTCGCCAAACAAGCTGATTCTCGACGCCAGCGCCGGCGAGCACGCCACCGATTAGTGTGTCATTGATGGTATTCCCTGTCGCCAATGCATCTGCCCTCGCCGCTCTCCCTGCCCAGAAGACGGGATTGGGAGCACCTGCAAGACCGCCAACCCATACGAATCCAACACCCCAAGCCCATCCAGCGTACTTACCCGCTCGATAGGCACTTGAACAAACATCGATGCCACCATCGATTCCCATGAAATTACGCACCACGCCCAAGTCACCAATGCCCAGGGTGATGAGACGATAAACTGTGTCTCCGAATCCTGTCACACTGTTGGCCACGCCCCCCGGAATCGAAGGAGGGAATAGGCCAAGTGGATCGGTGAGAGAGGTTGGATTGCCATTCGCGTATGCGTAGAAATTTGTGCCAGCGGCAATCTGCAGTGGGTCTTCGCTGATAAACCTCCCGAGTTGTGGCGAGTAATACCGCGCACGATTGTAGTACAGTCCCGTCGCTGCGTCGTTCTCGCGCCCGGTGTATTGGAATGCAGTTGTCCCAGACCCAGTCGTCGCCGTGTCGCCGTACGGCGAGTAGTAGTCGTTGGCTGTCACGTTTCCGCTGCCCGACGTCAACGCTACCGTACTGTTCGTGCCGTCGTGTAGATAGCTTACGGTTCCCGACGAACCGACTTGCGCAAAGATCTCGTCAAGATTTCCCGAAGCCATCATTAGGGTGCCGCCTATGATAAGCGGGTTAATTCCGTCATACAGGTAAGTCGTGGTGGTGCCACCAACCGTTGCGCTCGCTCGCCGACCCAGAGCGTCGTATGCGAACGTCGACGAGCCCCCGCTCGTCGCCGTAAGCTGATTTCGAGTATTCCATGTGTACGTAGTGGACCCGAATCCCGTAAGGTTTCCGTTCGCGTCATAGCTCAGCGCACCACCACCCGAGCTGGTTAGTCGATTCGTTCCGTCATACGTGAAGGAGGGAACGTAGGCGGGTGGGACGAATCCGGCCAAAGTACCCCCCAAGCTCGTTCGGCGGCCACCCGAGTCGTAGCCGTACGTCAACGTTCCGACTTGGGTCGCCCCGTTCGTGTAGGTGACGCCCGTGAGTTCGTTTGCGTTATCGAAGCCAAACGTTCCAACAATTCCGTTGGGAAGCGTGACCGACGTCCGTCGGCCGGCAGAATCGTAGCCAAACCCGAGGGCAGTCGTTCCCTGCGCAACCTGGGTCAGCCTGTTGGAGTTGTCGAACGTGTAGTTTACGACCGCCTGCCCAGTGGCGGTCATCGTCTGCCTCCGGCCCGCTGCATCGTACTGGTAACTGACGGTGCCCTGAGGACTCGTCTCTTGGGTTAAGCGATTCAGCCCGTCGTACGTGCGGGTGATTTTGCCATTCACAGAGTCAACGAACTGTGTGGCGCGATTGCCGCCGTCCCACGTGATCGTGATCGTTGAACCATCTTGATAGGTTATTAGGGTAGGTCGGTTGATGCCGTCATATGTCATGGCTGTGGTTTGACTCTTACGATCGACCACAGATGTAATGTTGCCGAGACCGTCATAATTATACGTCGCTATTTTGCCCGCTGGATCCTGATAGGTATGCGCGCGATTACGCACGTCGTAAGTGTAGGTTTGAACGACGCTACGCGGATCGGTTACGGTCAAGAGTGGAGTTGACCCGGTTTCGTGGACACCTCAACGTAAGGTTTGGAGGGGTTCACGATGGCAGACAAGACGGTCCGGTACACGCCGGAGTTTAAGCGACAGATGGTCGACCTGGTGCGCAGCGGGCGTA
>Ga0302326_10001702_pt1 | contig 55237 bp, 47 predicted proteins | sample Palsa_T0_3_FD_202264 | JGI IMG/M metagenome (GOLD analysis project Ga0302326, IMG submission 202264) | Peat permafrost microbial communities from Stordalen Mire near Abisko, Sweden - Palsa_T0_3 | ecosystem: Environmental > Terrestrial > Soil > Palsa > Peat permafrost | place: Sweden: Abisko...
CGCTGTTTCCCGAAGGCTTCATCAACGATGTGCAAGTGGTCGCCTCGGTAATCTCCGTCAATGCGGAAGTGGATCCGGACATCCCTTCTTTGATCGGCGCCTCCGCGGCCCTGGCAATCTCCGGCATGCCTTTCTTGGGACCGATCGGTGCGGCGAGAGTCGGCTATTCGGACGGCAAGTACATTCTCAATCCGACCGCGACCCAGCTCGCGACTTCGAAGCTCGATCTGGTGGTGGCCGGCACGGAAGAAGGCGTGCTGATGGTGGAATCGGAAGCCGATGGCCTCAACGAAGAAGTCATGCTCGGCGCGGTCATGTTCGGACACGAACAGATGCAGGCCGCCATCAAGGCCATCAATGAACTCGCGAAGGAAGCGGGCAAGCCGAAATGGGCCTGGACGGCGCCTGAAGCGAACACCGAGTTGAAGAACGCCGTGGCGGCCTTTGCCGAGCAGAACCTCGCGGCCGCTTACACTCTCACGGAGAAGCAGCAGCGCTATGCCAAGATCGCCGAGGTCAAGGCAGCAGCCATGGAGGCGCTCGCGAAGGGCGATGCTGCGAAATTCACTCCCGACCAAGTCGGCGGTGAATTCTTCAATCTCGAATATCGATTGGTGCGCGAGCGCATCCTGGCCGGGCAACCCCGCATCGACGGACGCGACACCAAGACGGTGCGCGGCATCAGCATCCGCACCGGACTGCTGGCGCGCACCCACGGCTCGGCGTTGTTCACCCGCGGCGAGACCCAGGCGCTCGTGGTGACCACCTTGGGGACCGGCCGCGATGCTCAGATCATCGACGGGCTCACCGGCGAGCGTAAGGAGCCGTTCATGCTCCACTACAATTTTCCCCCGTTCAGCGTCGGCGAGACCGGCATGATGGGCTCGCCCAAGCGCCGTGAAATCGGCCACGGCAACCTGGCGAAGCGCGGCGTGAAGGCCGTGATGCCGGGCATCGACAAGTTCCCGTATGTAATTCGAGTCGTGTCGGAAATTTTGGAATCGAATGGTTCGAGCTCGATGGCCTCGGTATGCGGCACCAGCCTGGCGCTGATGGATGCCGGTGTGCCGATCAAGGCGCCGGTTGCCGGCGTCGCGATGGGCTTGGTGAAGGAAGGGTCGCGCTTTCAAGTGCTGACCGACATCCTGGGCGACGAGGATCATCTCGGCGACATGGATTTCAAGGTGGCGGGCACCAAGGACGGCATCACCGCCCTGCAGATGGACATCAAGATCACGAGCATTACGCGCGAGATCATGAAGGTGGCCCTCGATCAGGCGCGCGACGGCCGCCTGCATATATTGGGCGAGATGAACAAGGTGCTGGCCAAGCCCCGCGAGAACATGTCCGAATGGGCGCCGACCATCATCACTTTGAAGATAGACCCGGAAAAGATCCGCGATGTCATCGGCAAGGGCGGCGCCGTGATCCGGCAGATTACCGAGGAAACCGGCACCTCGATCGATATCGAAAACGACGGCACGGTCAAGATCGCCTCCGTGCAGGGCGCCGCCGGCCGCGAGGCGCAGCGGCGCATCGAGTTGATCACCGCCGATGTCGAAGTGGGCAGAGTCTATGAGGGCAAGGTTGCCCGCTTGATGGATTTCGGCGCATTCGTGACGATCCTTCCCGGCCGCGACGGCCTGGTGCACATCTCGCAAATTTCCGAGGAACGCGTGGAGCGCGTCGGCGACAAGCTCAAGGAAGGCGACGTCGTGCGCGTCAAGGTGCTCGAAGTCGACCGGCAGGGCCGCGTGCGCCTCTCGATGAGGAACGTCGACGCAGCATAGATGGTCGCCAAGGTTACGGGGGCGAGTCGCCGTCGACTCGCCCGAGTACCTCGCCCCTCAGCCGTCGCGCATTACATCCGAGCTCAAGCGCGCGCGCGGCAGTTCGCCGCCCGCCACTGATTTGACACGCTCGCGTACCACCTGCTGCTGTTGATTCACCAGCTGCTTCACACTCGACTCCAAGAGCGAGCTGACCTGACTCTGCATGGGGGTGCCATACGTACGAATCACGCTCACCATGAATTCTTGGCTCAAGACAGGTTCGGCAAGATGTTCCTGCTCGGCAATCACCTGCAGAAGAATACTGCGCGTAATATCAGCATTATTTTTCTTGTCGACAACGACGAAGTCTATTCTTTCGACCACCAATCGCCTGATGTCGGCCAATGTTATATAACGGCTTTCGATGGTGTCGTAGAGTCTACGGTTCGGGTATTTTTTAATCACTCGCGGCTCGCTCATAGGGCTCCTCGCTCGTGTAGGCCGACGCGCCGCCGGAAGATGCCGGCTCGTGCCAGACCACTAATGACCAATCGTCCCAATCGTCGCACCAAGAATAGCGCAATGCAGCGTTAAAACAAGATGAGCTTTTCCTCGCTGCCTTTCAGGTCATTAAGCGCAGATTAAGGTGATTTGGGACGGTATTTTTGTCCCAGTGCGCCATGGCCCAGGCCCAGGCTTCGGCCAGCCTGGCCGAATTGAGTTCCGCGGGCGGCTGCATACCGAGTAGGGAAAACACCGACAAGAGCTGCGGCAGCGGTGCGGCGATGTCGGCGCGCACGCTGCGCCGGGATTTCGCCAGCTTCGAGCCGTCGGGCTCGGTGAGCACGGGAACGTGCGCGTACCGCGGTGTCGCAAGCTTCAGGCATCGCTGCAAGTATATTTGCCGCGGCGTATTGTCGAGCAAATCGGCGCCGCGAACCACGTGGGTGATTCCCTGCGCTGCGTCGTCGACCACCACGGCCAAGAGGTACGCGAACAGCTGGTCGCGGCGCTTGAGAACGAGATCGCCAACGGCGGCCGCTACATCCTGACGATAGGTACCCTGTATCTCATCCGAGAAGACGATGAAACCCGGCTGCACGCGCAGGCGCGTGGCGGTGTCCGGTCCCGCGGGCCGCGCAAGTTCGCGGCAGGTCCCAGGATAGCGCTGCTCGTCCTCCAGCTGCGAGCGGCTGCAGGTGCATTCGAAAGTAAGCCCGCGATCCTGCAAGCTGCGCAGGGCAGCGCGGTATTCATCGGTGCGGTCCCGTTGCCGCAGGATTTGCCCGTCCCACTCGAAGCCAAAGCGTTCCAGCGTGCGGATGATGCGCTCGGATGCGCCGGCGAGGACCCTCGGGCCATCCACATCCTCGATGCGCAACAGCCATCGGCCGGCATGGGCCCGCGCATCCAGGAAACTCGCCGCCGCCGTGTACAAGGACCCCAGATGCAGGTCGCCGGACGGGGTCGGCGCGAAGCGTCCTACGTAGTGCGGCGCGCCGTCCCTATCGGTAGCGGTCGTCGCGATCGCCGTACTGCTTTTCCCGCCGCTCGCGCCGTTCCTGCGCTTCCACGGACAAGGTCGCCACAGGCCGGGCTTCCAGCCGCTTGATGCCGATCTCCTCGCCCGTCTCGAGGCAATAGCCGTATGAGCCGTCTTCGATGCGCTTCAGCGCTTCGTCGATCTTGCGGATCAGTTTGCGCTCGCGGTCCCGGGTGCGAAGCTCCAGGCTGAATTCCTCTTCCTGAGTTGCCCGGTCATTCGGATCGGGAAAGTTGGCCGCCTCGTCTTTCATGTGCAGCACCGTGCGATCGACTTCGACCATCAGATCGCGTTTCCAGTTCTGCAGGATGCGGGCGAAGTGCTCCAACTGCTCCTTGTTCATGTACTGCTCGCCGCGGCGAGTAATGTAGGGCTTTACGTTGCGCGGCCCGGCCAGCAGGCTCGAAGCACCGCCGTCCGGATCGCCGTCATCGTCGGGTTGCACGATGCGGGTCATGACCAGGGGACGCGGATCGAATTTGATCGGCGCGGCCTTCTCCGCAGCGGCATGCTGGATTGGGGCGTCGGAAATCGCGGAGTCACTCTTCACGTTCACGCGCGGAGTCTTGACGGCCGCAGGCTTGGGCGTAGCCGCTTTGGCGGCCGGCTTTGCGACCGTGGGTTTGGAGTTGGGTTTGGGCTGTTTCACTTTTACCTTCGATGTTGCGATGGGCGTTGGCTTGGCAGGCGGTTTCACCGCCTTTTTAGGAGCGGCTACCTTCGGAGTCGCTTTCTTTGTCATCGCCTTACCTGGCCGCTTAGCCGCTTTATTGGGTTTCTTCGAGGGCATTTGAAGTTTCCGCCTCCTAACGAAAGAGCGCGCGATTATACCGGCGCAAAGCCGCCTGTACAGACCGGAAATTCAACATATTTGACCAACTTAAGTTTATGATTCGGAAGCAAAACTAGAGCAGGCTCCCGGTACCGCCTGGAAGGATCCGTGCGCCTCCTTAATCTTGAGGCAGGGTCACCGCCGGCGCAGGGGTCCAGCCCGCCGCCCGGTGTTCAGCCGTGACGGAGGTGTAGATTCCGCCGCGCACGTTGAATTTGGCGGTCAGGCGCATGAACCGGGGGGCAGTGGCGCCGGCCAGTTTGTGCAGGATTTCATTGGTCACCGCCTCGTGGAATGCGCCGCGGTCGCGGAAAGACCAGATGTACAGCTTCAAGGACTTCAACTCGACGCAGCGCTCATGGGGCACGTACTCGAGTTCGAGGGTGGCGAAGTCCGGTTGACCCGTCTTCGGACACAGACAGGTGAATTCCGGGATCGACATCCGAATGGTGTAGTCGCGCTCCGGCGACGGATTGCTGAAAGTTTCCAGGCTGCTGCTCGGTGAGGACATGGCGAAGTTAGCTTCGGGGGTTTACGAAAATGGCGTTTACTTTACACTACGCGCCAAGTCGGCGGATGCAACCGTCCCTTCCAGGCCGCTTTCACTCGAGGCTTCAAAATAATGCGGTTGACCAAGCTCAAAATTGCCGGCTTCAAATCCTTCGTTGACCCGACCACGGTAAGTTTTCCGAGCAGCCTTACCGGCGTCGTCGGCCCGAATGGCTGTGGCAAGTCCAACATCATCGACGCGGTGCGCTGGGTGATGGGCGAGATTTCGGCGAAGCACCTGCGCGGCGAATCGATGGCGGACGTCATCTTCAACGGCTCCTCGGCGCGCAAGCCCTTGGGCGCCGCATCGGTCGAACTGGTATTCGACAATTCCGACGGCAAGATCGGCGGTGCTTATGCGAGCTACAACGAGGTGGCGTTGCGGCGTGCGGTGAGCCGCGACGGCACCTCCGATTACTTCATCAACGGCACCAAGGTGCGGCGCAAGGACATCACGCAGTTGTTCTTGGGTACTGGCCTGGGCACGCGCAGCTACGCCATCATCGAGCAGGGGATGATTTCGCGCGTCATCGAGGCGCGGCCGGACGACCTGCGGGCTTTCCTCGAGGAGGCAGCCGGCATCTCGCGCTACAAGGAGCGGCGCCGCGAGACGGAGAGCCGCATCGGCCATACGCGCGAGAATCTGGACCGGCTGAACGATCTGCGGGACGAGGTGGAAAAACAGATCAGGCATCTGCAGCGCCAGGCCGCCACCGCGCGGCGCTATCAGACGCTCAAGGAAGAGGAGCGGCGCTTGCTGGCCGAGCTGCTGGCGTTGCGCCTGCAGAGCCTCGATCTGGAGGCGCAGATTCGCGACGCGGCTATGGCGAGCTGCGAGACCGCCATGCAGTCCGAGCTTGCCGACTTGCGCGAAGCGGAGGCGCACATCGAGCGGGTGCGCGCCGAACAGGCCGCGAAAGCCGACGCCTTGAGTGCCATTCAGGCGCGCTTCTACGAAGCGGGCTCAGAGGTCTCGCGCATCGAGCAGAGCATTCAGCACGCTCGCGAGATGCGTCAACGCCAGCAAGCCGACCTGCAACAGGTACAAGCACAGGTCGCGGACTTGCGTTCGGTAATGCAGCGTGACCGCAGCCAGCTCGATTCGCTGGCGCAGGAATTGGCGGTCATGGAGCCGGATCTGGATGCGGCGCATGAACACGAGTCCGCGGCCGCCAGAGCCTTGGGCAGCTGCGAACATGCGCTGACCGAGTGGCAGCTCGCGTGGGATACGCACGCCCGCTCGGTCGCATCGGGACAGCGCGAGACCCAGGTCGAGCGCGCCCGGATCGAGCAGTTGGACAGCCAACAGCGCCGCTCGCTCCAGCAGCAGGAACGGCTCACCGCGGAACGTACGGCGCTCGCCGAGCTGCAGCCGGGTCTGGGGCTCGAGACGCTCGCGCAGCGCGCCGCGGCGGCGCAGGACGCGGGCCGGCGGGCAAGCGATGAGCTGCAGGAATTGCTGGCCGAATTGGCTTCGGCCCGCGACGCGGAACGCGAACAGGCCCAGGCGCTGAATGCTCTGCGCGGACGGCAGCAGGAAGCGCAGGGAACACTGGTCTCCACCGAAGCCCTGCAACAGGCTGCCCTGGGCAAGGCCTCCGGCAACGTGAGCGAATGGCTCAAGTCGAAGTCGCTGCATCTTAGGCCGCGGGTCGCCCAGCAATTGCGTGTCGAGAAGGGCTGGGAGCGCGCCGTCGAGACGGTGTTGGGTTCATACCTCGAAGCGGTATGCGTGGACGGCTTGGAGAGCGTCACCGAACTCCTGCCGAGTTTCCAGTCCGGCCATCTGGCGGTCGTTTGCACCCATGAAGCGGGCGCCCCCGGCGGCGCTTCACTGCTGGCAAAGATACAAGGGGCAACCGTGCTGGCCTCGGTGCTCGCGCCCGTGTTCACGGCCGAGTCGTTGCACGATGCGCTGCGGCTGCAGCCGCGCCTGCAGAAGGGCGAATCGGTGGTGACGCGCGACGGTATCTGGCTGGGCCCGGATTGGCTGCGTGTGTCGCGGGATGCCGACGCGCACGCCGGTGTCATCGAACGCGAGGAGGTTTTGCGCGCCGTCCGGGCGCAGGTCGCCGTGCTCGCCGAAGACGTCAAGCAACTCGAACAGCGGCTCGAGGTTACGCGAGAGCGTGTGCGCGACCATGAGGATCGCCGCGATCGGCTGCAGTCGGATGTCAATCGGCTGCATCGCGAACATGTGGACCGCAAGTCGGAACACGACGCCGCACAGGGCCGGCGCGTCGACGCAGAGCGGCGGCTCGCGCAGCTGGAAACCGAATTGGCGGACGTCGCGTCCGATTTAGGCAGCAGCGAGGCGGATTTGCGCGCATCCCGCGGGCGCATGGAAACCGCGATCGATGCGTTGGCGGCGCTGGAACCGCAGCGCGTGGAGCTGGAGGCCGCGCGCGAGCGCATGCGCGGAGAATTGAGCGCCGCGCGCGACAGCGCATCGGCAGCCCAGCAGCAGGCCCGGGAACTGGCGTTGCAAGTGGAGTCGCGGCGCTCGTCGCATTCTGCGTTGACCACGACGCTCGCGCGCATCGAATCGCAGTTGCAAGGGCTGGAATCGCGCCGCCAGGAAGTCGCGAATCAATTGGCGCAAGGCGAGGCGCCGCTTGCCGGCGCCCAGGAACAGCTGGAGCATGCCTTGCAGCGGCGCGCCGCGGTCGAGGGCGAACTTCAGGCCGCACGCATCGCGAGCGATGAGCTCGAGACGCATCTGCGCGAGCGCGATTCGCAGCGCGAGGCCATCTCGCGCGGAGTGGAAGCGGCGCGTGGCGCCTTGGATGAGGCGCGCCTGGCAACCCAACAGGTTCGCGTGCGCCGCGAAAGCATTGCGGAACAGCTGGCGGCGACCAGCTTCGAATTCGATGCGCTGCGCGCGCAAATGCCCGAGGGTGCTTCGGTGGAGAGCTGGGAAGCGCAGCTCGAGGACACCCGCGGCAAGATCGAGCGGCTGGGCCAGGTCAATCTTGCGGCGATCGGCGAATTTAAGGAGCAATCCGAGCGCAAGGAATATCTGGACCGGCAGTGCAAGGATCTGACCGATGCACTGGAGACGTTGGAATCGGCGATGCGCAAGATCGACCGAGAGACGCGTACCCGGTTCCAGGAAACCTTCGACCGCGTCAATGCCGGGCTCAAGGAGAAGTTTCCGCGGCTGTTCGGCGGCGGGCACGCGTATCTGGAACTCACCGGCGAGGAATCCGCGGCGGCGGGAGTTTCGGTCATGGCCCGCCCGCCGGGTAAGCGCAACAGCACGATCAGTCAGCTCTCGGGCGGAGAGAAAGCGCTGACGGCGGTCGCATTGGTGTTCGCGATTTTCGATTTGAACCCGGCACCTTTCTGTCTGCTGGACGAGGTGGATGCGCCTCTCGATGAAAACAACGTCGGACGATTCTGCGACATCGTCAAGGACATGTCGCGCAACGTGCAGTTCATCTTCATCACTCATAACAAGAGCACCATGGAACTGGCCTCGCAGTTGATCGGCGTTACCATGAACGAACCGGGCGTCTCGCGTTTGGTGGCGGTCGATGTCGACGAGGCCGTTCGCATGGCCGCAATGTAAGGCAAGCAGTTGGCGGAGTTCCGTTGGATATTGCTGGGCCTGGGACTGTTGCTGATCGCCGGCATCTGGTGGTGGGGCGGGCGACGCTCCACCCAAGCTCCGGGCAATGCCGCGCTACGCGAGAGCACCGCCAAGGAGCCGCTGCGCCAGGAAGCTGTCGCGCAGCACGCAGGACCGCAGGGACCCATGCACGAATGGGAGATGTCCCCGTTCGAGCCTCTCAGCATAAAAACCGCGGACTTCGATGAAGTGCCCGTCCTCAATGAGCCGATGATGGTCGATGTCGGGGCGCGGCCGCCCGGGCCGGAATTCCTCGACGATGCCGACACGCTGCCCAACGCCGACATCGGGCCGGTGATGCCGCCGGTCCTGTCGAATGTCGTGCCGCAGAAAAAGCCGGTGGAAGAGCCCGCCGAGCCGCCGCCCGCGATATCGAAGAGCGAAAACATATCGACGGCTGAGAACAGATCAACGGCCGAGAACAGCGATCGCATTGCCGTGGCGGCGCGCAAACCGAATACCAGTGAGAAACAGAAGATCGTCGCGGTGCGCGTGTGCGCGCCGGCCGAGACGCGTTGGCCGGGCAGCGCGCTGCTATCGGCGTTCGAATTGCACGGCCTGGCCTACGGACGTTACCAGGTGTTTCACCGCCGGCACGTGGACGGCCGCAGCTTGTTCTGCGTGGCGAGCCTGGTCGAACCCGGCACCTTCGACGTCGCCCAAATGCCTGCGCAGGAGTTCAAGGGGTTGACGCTGTTCGCCGTGCTGCCCGGCCCCGTGGACCCGCTGCTGACCATCGATGAAATGTTGTCGGCGGCGCGCGGCTTGGCCGCCGAACTGCCCGGCATGCTCCAGGATGCGAAGGGAGTGGCGCTCTCCCCGCAGAGACTCGCCGCGTTGCGCGATGACGTCGCACAGTTCCAGGCGACGTTGCCGGTTTCTTAAGGCAGACGGGCCCGAAAGCGCATGGCGAAGCAGAAATTCGCGACCCGCGCAGCCGAGTTGCGCGCGCTGTTGGAGCGCTACAACTATCGCTACCACGCACTCGATGATCCTGAAGTTCCCGATGCCGAATACGACCGGCTCATGGTCGAATTGCGTGCGCTGGAGAGCGAGCATCCCGAGCTGATTTCGCCGGATTCGCCGACCCAGCGCGTCGGCGCCGCCCCGGTCGCGGCATTCGGAACCGTGCGGCATCGCGTCGCGATGTTGTCCCTGGACAACGCATTCGACGAGCCGGAAGTGCGCGACTTCGATCGGCGCGTCCGCGAACGCCTCAAGGTAGGCGATGGTGCGGTTCGCTATTCGGCCGAGCCGAAACTGGACGGGCTGGCGATCAGCGCCCGCTACGAAAACGGCATGTTCGTACAAGGCGCGACTCGCGGCGACGGCGAGACGGGCGAAGATATCACGCAGAACCTGCGCACCATCAAGGCGCTGCCGCTCAAGCTGCGCGGCAGCGCGATGCCGCCGGTACTCGAGGTGCGCGGCGAAGTGTTCATGCCGCTGGCGGGGTTCAAGCGCTTCAACGAGGAGGCGCTGGCGCAAGGAGAGAAAACCTTCGTCAATCCGCGCAATGCCGCGGCCGGCAGCCTGCGCCAGCTCGATCCGCGCATGACCGCCGCGCGGCCGCTCGACATGTTCGTGTACGGCATCGGCAGCGTGGATGGCGCGCCGTTGCCGCCGCGGCACAGCGAGACCTTGAAACGCTTACGCGAGTGGGGTTTCAAGATCTGCCCGCAATCCGAGGTGGTGGAGTCCATCGAGGGCTGCCTGGAGTATTACCGGCGCATGGGTGCGGCGCGCGCCAAGCTGGCCTACCAGATCGATGGCGTCGTCTACAAGGTCGATGATGTGGATCTGCAGCGCCAATTGGGCTTCGTATCGCGCGCACCGCGCTGGGCGATCGCCCATAAGTTCCCCGCCGAGGAGGCGTTGAGCGTGGTGCGCGGCATCGAATTTCAAGTCGGGCGTACCGGCGCGCTGACGCCGGTGGCGCGCCTGGAACCCACGTTCGTCGGCGGCGTCACCGTCAGCAATGCGACGCTGCATAACATGGACGAATTGACCCGCAAGGACGTGCGGGTCGGCGATACGGTGGTCATCCGCCGCGCCGGCGATGTGATCCCGGAGGTGGCGCGCGTGCTGCCGGAGCGGCGCGTTGCCGGCGCCAAATTGATCGAGCTGCCCACGGTTTGTCCGGTGTGCGGCTCGCCGGTGGTGCGGGAACTCGACCAGGCGATCGCACGCTGCAGCGGCGGCCGGCGCTGCGCAGCGCAGCGCAAGGAGGAGATACGGCATTTTGCGTCGCGCCGAGCACTCGACATACAGGGACTGGGGGACAAGCTGGTGGAGCAGCTGGTGGATCGCGATTGGGTAAAAACGCCGGCAGACCTCTTTGCCTTGGAAGCAGAGCAACTGGCCTCCTTGGAGCGCATGGGCGAGAAATCGGCGCACAAGCTGCAAAATGCCATCGCCGCGGCAAAACACACCACGCTGCCCCGATTCCTCTACGCGTTGGGGATTCGCGATGTGGGCGAGGCTACCGCGCTGGCCTTGGCGCAATACTTCAAGCATATCGATGCTCTGCGGCGTGCCGGAGAGGATGAAATACAGCGGGTGCCCGACGTGGGCCCGGTCGTTGCGCAGAATGTCGCGGCCTATTTTCGCGACGCCGAGAATGCCGGCTTGCTCGATCGGTTGCTGGCGGCCGGCATTGATTGGCCGCAAGTCGTTGCGGCGAACAGCAGCGGCGGTTTGGCCGGCAAGGCTTTCGTGCTGACCGGCACGCTGGAGAGCATGTCGCGCGACGCGGCGGGCGAGGCGATCCAGCGGCTGGGCGGGAAGGTCAGCGGCAGCGTGTCGAAGAAAACCGACTACGTCGTGGCCGGCAAGGAGGCCGGCTCCAAGCTCAAGAAGGCCGAACAGCTAGGGATAGCCGTACTCGATGAAGCGGGATTCTTGGCGCTGCTCAAAGAATGAGATGCAGCGGGCTTAAGATGGCCCGCCGCATCCGCATTAGTCTCTATTCCCGCATTCGCCTCTATTGTCCTACTGCACCGGCTGCTTGACGATGGTGGCGGTCTTCTTCAGCCCGTCGACGTACGCCAGCAGTTTCTTCTGGATGATCTGGTTGTTGAGCTGCTGTTTCACCTGGTCGAACGGCGGCGGTGTTGCGTCGCGCGTGTCGTCGATCTTGATGATGTGCCAGCCAAATTGCGTTTGCACCGGCTCCTGGGTCATCTCACCTTTCTTCAGCGAACGCACCGCATCGGCGAACGGTTTGGCCATGCGGCTCGGCGTGAACCAGCCGAGATCGCCGCCATTGGTCTTGGAACTGTCGGTGGACTCGGCTTTGGCGACATCCTCGAACTTTGCGCCGCCCTTGATCTTCTTGATGAGTTCCCGAGCTTTCTCCTTGCTGGCAACCAATATATGGCGGCCCTTGTACTCGGTCTTATCGAGCCCCGCGACCGCAATATCGTACTGTGCGTGCAACTCGGCGTCGGTCGGCTCCTTGTCCTTCAGGTACTTCTGTGATTGGGCGTCGGTCAGCACGCGCATGCGCAGCAAGTCGAGGCGCGCAATGACGTCCGGATCCTTGTCGGCGCCATCCTTCACGGCTTCGGTGGATATCAGCTGCATGCCGATCAGTTCGTCCAGCACCTGGCTCTTCTGTTCCGGCGTCAGGTCATTCGCCGTCTTGCCGCTCTGCTGCAGCAAGCTCTTGAGGTAGATATCGTAGACGGCGCGGGAGATCGGCGTGCCATTCACCGTGGCCACGGCCGTGGCGTCGGTGTTTGCGGCGGGAGCTTGTGTCGGAGCTTGCGCCTGCTGTCCCTTGCCGCAGGCTGCCAGCAGCACGGCAAGGGCCGCGACGGCGGACAGGCGTGCCCAGGGTGCGGTAGAAAATTGGCTCATTTGAATCCTTTATAAAGGCGCCTGGCGGCGCCCAAGGGGCGGCAGTGTAGCCGTAACCGGCCTATCTCTCCAGCGGGGGCAGCGCTTCGATGGCCAGCGCGTGAATATCGGTTTCCAGCAGATCCGCCACGGCTGCATAGACCAAGCGGTGCCGGGCCAGCGGCGTCAAGCCGCGGAAAGCGGCGGCGAGGATTTTGACGCGAAAATGCCCGCGCCCGTCGGCCGCCCCGGCATGGCCTGCATGCAGGTGACCCTCGTCCAGTATGTGAAGAAATGTCGGCGCAAAGCGGCTCTCGAGCCGTTGGCGAAGGAGTGCGGCCCGATCGACGCCGGGCATCACGCTTGCTCGGGTGCGGCCGGTTTGATCTTGCCGCTGAGCCACAGCGCCTGTGGGATCACGAACAGCAACGTGGCCGCGCTGATGCCGAATACCTTGAAATTGACCCACAAGCTTTCCGCGAAATTTCGCGCGATGTAAATATTGGCGAGCGCCAGACAGGCAAACCACGCCGCCCACAGCGCATTGATGGCGCGCCAGCCGCGCACCGACACCGCGAGCGGCTCCTCGAAAACGGACTCGAGCATGCGCCGCGCCAGCGGCTGTTTGCCGATCACCATGCTGCCCAGGAACGCGATGGCCGTGAGCCCCAGCAACACCGTCGGCTTCCACTGAATGAAGCGTTTGTCGTGCAACAACAAGGTGGCGGCGCCCAACGCCAATGCCACTCCGGCGGTAATGACATGCATGGCCTTGAATTTGCCGGTGCGCAGCCGGTGCACCGCCATCACCAGCACGCAAGTGATCATCAGCGCCCCCGTGGCCCAATACAGATCCAATGTCTTGAAGGCGACGAAGAAAACTATCAGGGGCGACCATTCGAGGAGCGTAAGCATCCGCGTATCATAGCTGAGCGCATGAGCATCTATCTGCAACTCCATCCGGTTTCCCCGCAACGGCGCCTCGTACGTCAGGCCGTGGAGGCCCTGCGCGGCGGGGCGGTGATCGTCTACCCCACCGACTCGTGCTATGCGCTCGGCTGCCACATCGGCGACAAGGCGGCGCTGGAGCGCATTCGCGAGATTCGGCAGACGGATCGCAACCACCATTTCACCCTGGTGTGCCGTGACCTGGCCGAGGTCGGTAAATATGCAGTCGTGGAAAACTGGCAGTACCGGCTGCTGCGCGCGTATACGCCCGGACCGTATACGTTCTTGCTCAAGGCATCGCGCGAGACGCCGCGCCGTTTGAAGCACGAGCGGCGCGGAACCATCGGTTTGCGCGTGCCCGATCATCCGGTCACCGCCATGCTGTTGGGCGAACTGGGCGAACCGGTGATGAGCTCGACGCTGATGCTGCCGGACGACGAATTGCCGCTCACCGACGCCAAGGAGATCTACGAACGCTTGGGCAGAAGCGTCGATGTGGTGCTGGATGGCGGCAATTGCGGCCTGACTCCAACCTCCGTCATCGATCTTTCCGGCGAGCGCGCGCTGGTGGTTCGCGAGGGGCGCGGCGATGTCAGCCCCTTTGCAGCAAACGCCACCGTATAATACCCACGTTGCGCGCATCTAAGTTCGCGCCCCTTATTAAATAACGAGTGTAAGCGTTGGATTTAGATGCATTTCTTATCAAGATTTCGATCTATGCGATCCCCCTGCTTTTCGCCGTCACCCTGCACGAAGTCGCGCACGGCTGGACTGCGAGGTTTTTCGGCGACCGCACGGCCGAATTACTGGGCCGTCTGAGTTTGAACCCGCTGCGGCACATTGACCCGGTCGGGACCTTGCTGATCCCGGGCATATTGCTGGCGATGAGTCTGCCCGTGTTCGGCTGGGCCAAGCCGGTGCCGGTGGCGACGAGCGCGCTGCGCAATCCGCGGCGCGCGGCCATTGTAGTCGCCGCGGCCGGCCCGGCCGCGAACTTCGCCATGGCGCTCTTGTGGTGCGCCGTGCTCGCCGCGGTGCTGCGCTTGCGCGGCGGCGTGACCTTGAACAACTGGATCGTGCTCATGGCGCAGGCGGGCATCGTCGCCAATATCGTGCTCGGCTTGTTCAATCTGCTGCCGATTCCGCCGCTCGACGGCGGCAGGATACTGGCTGGCTTGCTGCCGGTGCGCATCGGCGCCGGCTTCGAGAAAGTGGCGCCGGTCGGACTGTTCATCGTCATCGGCCTGTCGGCCACGCATGTCATCGGCTGGCTCTTCGATCCGGCGTATCGCGCCATCGGCCGTCTCATCAATGCGCTCTGGATCGGACCTTCATGAGCAGCACGCTGCAAAATCGCCGCGTGCTATCCGGCATGCGTCCCACGGGCCAGCTGCACCTGGGCAATTATCACGGTGCGCTGAAGAATTGGGTGGAACTGCAGTATCAGTACGAATGTTACTTCTTCATCGCGGACTGGCATGCGTTGACAACCGGCTACGAGGACACCTCGAAGCTCGAGGAGCACGTTTGGAACATGGCGATCGACTGGCTTGCAGCGGGACTCAATCCTGGCGTTGCCACGCTGTTCGTGCAATCCAAGGTACCGGAGCATGCAGAGCTGCATCTGCTGCTGTCCATGATTACGCCGCTCGGGTGGCTCGAGCGCGTGCCGTCCTACAAGGATCAACAGACCCAGCTGGCGGACCGCGAACTGGGCACGTACGGCTTTCTCGGCTATCCGCTGCTGCAGAGCGCGGACATTCTGCTGTATCGGGCGCAGTACGTACCCGTCGGCGAGGATCAGGTCGCGCACGTCGAGATAACGCGCGAAGTCGCGCGGCGCTTCAATCACATCTACGGCAAGGAAACCGGGTTCGAACAAAAGGTGGAGAAGGCCATCAAGAGCTTGGGTTCGCGCAACTCCGCCATGTACCGAACTTTGCGCAAGGAGTATCAGGAGAAAGGCGACGGCGATGCGCTGGACAAGGCCCGCGTCCTGGTCGAGGCCAACGCGCGCCTGACGGTCGCCGATCGCGATCGATTGCTCGGCTGGCTCGAGGGCGCCGGCATTGCCATTCTGCCGGAGCCCGAGGCACTCCTCACCGCGACGCCGAAGGTGCCGGGGCTCGACGGCCGGAAAATGTCCAAGTCCTACGGCAATACCATCGGCCTTCGCGAAGATACGGATTCGGTGGTCAAGAAACTCAAGGCAATGCAAACGGATCCGGCGCGGGTTCGCCGCACCGACCCGGGCGATCCGGACAAATGCCCGGTATGGGATTTGCATAAGATTTACTCGAGCGAGGAGACCAAAAGCTGGGTCCAGCAAGGTTGCCGCAGCGCGGCGATCGGCTGCCTCGACTGCAAGGCGCCGCTCATCGACAAGATCGTCGAGGAGATCTCCGGCATTGCAAAGCGCGCCCAGGAGTTCGAGGAGAATCCGGATCTGGTACGGGGTATCATCGCGGAGGGTGGCGAGCGGGCGCGCGCGGCGGCGCGAGAGACGCTGGATGCCGTGCGCCAGGCCATGGCGATGAATTACCGTTGAACTAGCGATGAAACCGGAACTCAAGTTGGTGCAGAAAGTTGCGGCGGTGCCATCCGCCCCGGTGGCGGCGCCTGCGCAAGGCGAAATGCCGTTCGCCGTGGTGGAGGGTCAGGCCATCACCGAGCTGCCGCGCGACCTGTACATTCCGCCGCAGGCTTTGGAGGTTTTTCTCGAGGCATTCGAGGGGCCGCTCGATATGCTGCTGTACCTCATCCGGCGGCAGAATCTCGATATTCTCGATATTCCGATCGCGGAAATCACCAAGCAGTACATGCGCTACATCGAGTTGATGCAGGTGCTGCAGCTGGAATTGGCGGGCGAATATCTGCTGATGGCGGCGACTCTGGCCGAGGTGAAGTCGCGCATGTTGCTGCCGCGGCTGGCGAGCGAGGCGGCTGCAGAAGAAGCGGATCCGCGCGCCGAACTGGTACGGCGCCTGCAGGAGTACGAGCGCTTCAAGAGAGCCGCCGAGGGCATCGACCGCATGCCGCGCCTGGATCGGGACACCTGGCAGGCGTCGGCCGAGCTGGTGGACCGCAAGGTGGTGCGCCTGCCGCCCCAGGTCACGTTGCAGGAAATGTTGTTGGCATTTCAAGACGTCTTGTCGAGAAGCGACATGTTCGCGCACCATCACGTACAGCGCGAGCCGTTGTCGGTGCGCCAGCGCATGACGGAGGTTCTGTCGGCCCTGACCGGCAGCGCCTTCGTGGATTTCTCGCGCTTGTTCAGCCCCGCGGAGGGCAGGCGCGGCGTGACGGTCACTTTTGTGGCCATCCTGGAACTCCTGCGCGAGGGGTTGATCGAAATTGCGCAGTCGGAGCCCTTTGGGCCGCTGCATGTGAGACTGGGCAATCCAGCCCGACACCTTAAGTTGGTGGCGGATGATGGGCCAGGAAATGAGGACGTCGAGAGCACCCAATGAACGATCAATACGTGAAAAATGTGGTCGAGGCCGCGTTGCTGGCCGCAGGCCGTCCGCTGTCCGTGGATGAGCTGGTCGGCGTCTTCGACGAGCGCGATGAATCGAAGCCGGAGGATGTGCGCGGCGCCATCGCGGCGCTGACCGAGGATTATGCGAGCCGCGGCATCGAGCTGGTGGAAATCGCCAGCGGCTTTCGCATTCAGATCAGGGCCGACGTGGCGCAGCCGGTGTCGCGGCTCTGGCAGGAGCGGCCGGCCAAGTATTCGCGGGCGTTGCTCGAGACGCTGGCGTTGGTGGCATATCGGCAGCCGATCACGCGCGGCGAGATCGAGCAGATCCGCGGCGTGGCGGTCAATCCCAATATCATCAAGACTTTGTTGGAACGCAGCTGGATCCGCGTGGTCGGGCATCGCGACGTGCCCGGCAAGCCTGAATTGCTCGGCACGACGCGCGATTTCCTCGATTACTTCAGTCTGAAGAAGCTCGATGATTTGCCGACGCTGGCGCAGCTGAAGGAGCTGGAAGATCTGCGTGTGCAGCTGTCGTTGCCGGGAGCCGGGGCTGAAGCGGCGGCCCCCGGCATGGAGGACGCTGCCGGGCCGGACGCTGCCGCGCCGCAAGGCGGCGCGGAACTCGATGCGCATTCGGACGAGGACGAGGAGCTGACGGAGCAATCGGTGGAGAACGCTGCGCGTTCTCAGGGTCTAGTCGCCCACGGTGTTCAAGACGACACGCATTGATGCCTGCGCGACCTCCCCGCAAGGCCGCCCCAACGCGCAAAGCCTCCTCGTCCCGCAAGGATCGGGCGCCCGCTGAGCGAATCCAGAAAGTCATGTCCGCGGCGGGCATCGGCTCGAGGCGCGAGGTCGAGCGCTGGATTCGCGAAGGCCGATTGCAGATCAACGGCGCCGTGCCGGCGCTGGGCGCGAAGCTGGGCGAGCGCGATCGCATCACGCTGGACGGCCGGCCGGTGCGTTTGCACGCCGAGGACGCGAAGCAGTCGCGGGTATTGCTGTTCCATCGCTCGCCGGGCGAAAACCTGGATATCAAAGCCGCCACCGCCCGCGCCGCCGAACTCATCAAGGCGCGGCGTTCCTCGGGGCGCTGGCTTGCGATTCAGCCCATGCCGCCGGTCGATGGCGGCCTGGAAATTCTCACCGACGATGGTACCTGGGCGAACCGGGTGTCGCGCGGCGTGCACGCCCTGACCATCGACTACGTGCTGCGCATGCGCGGCGCCTTGAACGAGCCGCTCGTCGAGGAGTTCCGCAACGCCACGGACTGCGAAGGCGAGGCGATGAGCATTCTCCAAGCCGAGCCGCAGTTCGGCGCAGGCGCCAACCATTGGCTAAATGTCACCGTGCGTGCCACGCGATCCGCGCTGGTGCGCCACTGGTGGGCGGCCCGCGGCATCATCGTCAGCCGGCTGATGCGGGTGCGTTTTGGGCCGGTGCACCTGTCGCGCGAGCTGCCGAGAGGGCATTCCCGCGCGATGCTCCCGAGCGAGCGCAATGCGCTGGTCAACGAGATCGACGCGGCCATCGAAGTGGCCGCGGCGGCCACCGCCGGGGCGGGCGCCGCCGAAGCCGCGCCGGTATGAGTCAGTTGTTCGGCGTCTTCGACGCTTCGAGCAACTGGGCCAGATATTGCTGCCAGACCGCGGCCCAGGTATGCGTGCCATGTCCGTGCGTCTGATCCGATGCGGGCAATAGAATGAAGCGCCCGTTCTTGACCCGCTTGATTTCCCGCTCCGCTATCCCAAGTTCCGGCGGATTGATGAAGTCGTCTGCGGAATTGATCTGCAGCAACGGTGCTTTGATCTTTTCCAGATCGGAAGACGGGTCGTAATCGCGCGAGGCATTGACCGCATACAGAATGTCGTTGGCATCCAGACCCGCCATCTCGCGCGCCATGTATTTCTGCACGAACTCATCAGCGGCATCGCGCGTCGGCAGCGTCAGCTGCATCTGGATCGGCGCGCTGCCGGCGATCAGCAGCAAGCCGGCCGCGGTGCGCAGCGAATTCATCGGTTCGGCGGCGTATTCGCCGTTGTTGTACTGCGGGTCGTTGCGGATCGCTTCGATGAGCAGATCGCGCCACAAGCGGTTTCTGCCGGCGATTTGCACGGGCAGGCAGGCCAGCGGCATCAGCGCATCCATGAAGTCCGGATAGGCCTCGCCCCACATGAATGCGTGCATGCAGCCCATCGATGTGCCGAGCACCAGCCGTAAATGATCCACCTCCAAACCCTTGGTGAGCAGCGCGTATTGGGCGTTCACCATGTCCTGATAAGCGTATTGCGGAAAACGCGCATGCAGTGCATCGCTCGGCTTGCTCGATTTGCCGTGCCCGATGCCGTCGGGCAGGATGATGTAATACTTGTCGGCATCGAGCAGTTGACCCTTCTGGAACAGCACATCCGCGAAGCGCTCGTTCATCAGGCTGTTTCCCGAGCCGCCGGTGCCGTGCAGGATGAGCACCGCATTGTTGACGTGGCCGTGCGCGTCCTTGCGGGCCTTGCCGAGCGCCGTGTAATGGATTCGCAGCTCCGGCAAGGTCTCGCCGGAGGCGAAATGAAAGTCGTGCGCGACGTAGTAGCCGTCGAAAGTCCGCGGCGGCGCATCCTTGGCGCGCGCTGCGCCGAGGCTCAAGCTCAGCAGCGTCATCGCAAATACCGTGCAGTACGCCAAACGCATCCGCTCGCTCCTTAGTGGTTTATCCAGGCTCGATGAATTCGCCATCAATAGCGCGGCCGTGCCTGCTCAGCAAGTATAAGAAAACGCCGCTTACCGACTGCGGCGAGGGCACGGTGTTCGGATCCTCGGCGGGATATGCCGCGGCACGCATCGGGGTGCGCATCCGGCCCGGGCTCACGCTGTTGATACGGATATTGGCCTCGCCCTCGAGTTCTTCGGACCACATGGCACGCAGCGACTCCAATCCGGCCTTGGACACTGCGTACGCGCCCCAGAAGGGGCGGGGTTTCTTCGCGACGCCGCTGCTGACGAATATCACCGAAGCATCGGCGGATTTGCGCAGCGCAGGCAGCAAGACCTGGGTCAGAATGTAGGGGGCGGTGAGATTGACGTGCAGGACCTTGCACCAGGTGGGTACATCGTACTGTTCCATGGGGGTGCGATCGCCGAGCAGGGCGGCGGCGTGCACCAACCCGTCCAACTTGCCGAATTCACGCTCTATCACGCCGGCGAGCGCGTCGTATTCCAGCGCCGTGGCGGATGCAAGATCCAGCTCAGCCACGGCGGGGCGAGGAGCCCCCATGGCTTCGATTTCATCGTAAACCTGCTCGAGCTTGGCCAGGCGGCGCCCCGCCAGGATCACGCTCGCGCCCGCGCGGGCACATGAGAGCGATAGAGCGCGGCCGAGGCCGCCCGCGGCGCCGGTGATCAAGATTACGCGGCCGTCCAACAGGCCCGGCTCGGCGACGAAATCCTTGGGAATCACGAGTGCTCCGGAATTCTAATGGGCGGCACGGCGCGCCGCATCCCATGCGAGCAGCATATCCTTAAGCACGCCAAAGGCGGAATTGCCGCCCTGCGAATGCGCTTGCGCCTGCAAGTGTTTGCGCCCCAACGCCGCCAGCACCAGCAAGTGCCTCAAGCCGGAACGCGCCGCAAGCGGCTCCTCGGCGGCGCGCGCATAGTAATGGTCGGCCCGGGTGCGCAGGCCGTCCAAGTAGGTTTGCAGATGCGGCGGAGCCTGCGGACTCAATAGATCGGCGTTCTCGATGCCCGCCTGCAGCAATTCATCGACGGCGAAAGGCACGCGCCCGCAGCCAGCCTCGCGGCGATACTCGCGCAGCGCGCGTGCCAGGTATTGCGCGGCCGCCAACGCTTGGGTGCAGCGATCGAGACTTGCCCGATCGACACCTGCCCGATCGAGCTGCCCGGCAATCAACGAGGCGACGCGCAGCGGTCCGGCAATCAATGCGGCGCTCTGCGGCTCGAGATGCGCGCCGAGTTCGAGCGGCACGCCGCCGAGCTCCACGATGGCGGCCTCGACGGCCCCGGTCAGGATCGTGAAGTGCGCGCCCGCGGCGCCCGGCTGCGACGCCAGATAGCGGCTGACGGGATGCACCGCCGTGCCTTGGGATAAGCGCACCATCTCCTCATGCCACCATGCCAGCTTGAGCTGTGCAACGCTCCTTTCGGTCGACGGGTCCAGCAACGCCTGCCACTCGGCGAGCAGGGCGTATACACCGAGCAGCGGCGCGCGCACCGGCGGCGGCGCGAATACGTGGCTCAAGTGGCGCGCGCTCCCGGTGGGGATGGCGCGCGCCACGAATGCCGCATCAAGGGACGTCAGGGGAGTTCTCGCGCGGCGTGCGCGTCAGGTTTTCGAGCGGTTCGAGCGGCTCGATGTCGCGATTCACGCGCAGTCCCAATTCGGGAAAGCGGCGGGCGGCGGGCAGAATCTGCTGCTCCAGCGATCCGACGGCCTTGTTGAATGATTCGACGCTGCTGCCGAGGGATTTTCCCAGGCGGCCCAGGTGCTCGGCGAACACCGCCAGGCGCTTGTGCAAATCCTCGCCCAGGCGCCTCACCTCCGCGGCATTCTCCGCGAGCGAGGATTGTTTCCAGCCGTAGGACACGGCCTTCAACAGCGCGACCAAGCTGGTGGGCGTTGCGAGCATCACATTCTGGCGCAGCGCCTCGTCGATCAGTCCGGGATTTTCCTGCAGCGCGGCCGACAGGAACTGATCGCCTGGCAAGAACAGCACGACGAAATCCGGGCTGCGCTCGAACTGCGCCCAATACTGCTTGGAGGCAAGCTCCCGGACCCGCGCGCCGACCAGTTGCGAGTGGCGGCGCAACTGTTGGGCGCGGACCGCATCGTCCTGCGCTTCGACCGCCGAAAGATAGGCATCCAAGGGCGTCTTGACGTCGACCACGATGTCGCGCTGTTCAGGCATGTGCACGATCATGTCGGGTCTGACGGCGCCGCCCTCGGCTGCGACATGCGGTTGTTCGGTGAAGTCCACGTGCGCGGTCATGCCCGACAGTTCGACCAGGCGGCGCAGCGTAATTTCACCCCATTGTCCGCGCACATCCGGGCGGCGCAGCGCGCTGACCAGGTTGCGGGTCTCGCGCGACAATAGATTCTGGCCCGTGGAGAGGAGCTCCATCTGCGTCTTGATGGCAGCGAAGGAATCGATGCGGTCGCGTTCGATGGCCTGTATTTGCGCCTCGGTCTTGGCAAGCGCCTCGCGGATCGGCCTGACCAGCGACTCGATGGCGGTTTCCCGTTCCTGCAAGCCTCTAGCCGCCTCCGAATGCTGGCGCGCCAACCGCTCGTGCGCCAACTGCAAAAACACCTCGGAATTGTCTTGCAAGGTATCGCGCGCCAGCTCGCCGAAAACCGCCTGCAGGTGCTGACGCGCCTGCAGCAAAGCCCGATCGCGCTCCGCGCTCGAGGCGGCCTCGTCCTTGACCCGGGCGCGCAACAATTCCAATTCGATGGTCAGCGCCTGCTCGCGGCGCGCGCGCCACAGCAGTGCCGCGAGCGCACCGACGCTCGCCCCGACAATCAGCGCCAGCCACGCCATTGCGCTCATGCGCGGTCGAGGCTTCGCAGCCAGTCGAGCAGGTCCAGGGGTTGCTCCAGATAGATGTCGCCGCCCCATGCAGTCGTGTCTTCGTCCGGCCGCAGGTAGCCGTAATTCGCGACCAGCGCCGGCATGCCCGCCGCATGTGCCGCCTCGACATCGCGCTGCGCATCGCCAACATAGACGCAGGCGTTCGGTGCGACGCCGGCGAGCGAGGCAGCGTGCAGCAGCGGCGCCGGATGGGGCTTGCGTTCCGCCAGCGTATCGCCGCTGACCACGCAGACGAAGCGGCTCCGCAGGTGCATCTGTGCCAGCAACGGTTCCGTGAGCCAGCCCGCCTTGTTGGTGACGATGCCGTATTTCAAGCCGCGTGCCTCGAGTTCAGCCAGCACCTCGGGCATTCCGGGAAACAGCCGCGTGTGTTCGCTGAGCGCCCCGCGATAAATCTCCAAAAAGCGCAGTTGCAGGCGCGCGAACTCCGCCGCATCCGCCTTCTCGAAGCCGATTTTGACCACGCGCGCCGCGCCGTGCGAGACGGCTGAACGCACCATCTCGTAGGGCAGAGGCGTCAATTCATGCTCCAGCCGCAGCTCGTTCAGCGCGTTCACCATGTCGGGGGCGGTGTCGAGCAGCGTGCCGTCCATGTCGAACAGCACCACGCGCAGGCGCCGAGCCAGATCAGCGAGCAGGTCGGACGAAGTGCGCAAGATAGTTGACATCGGTGTTGCTCGACAGGCGAAAAGAGCGCGTCAGCGGGTTGTAGCTGATTCCGGTCAGATCCTTGACGTACAGCCCGGCCGCGCGCGCCCAGCGCGCGAGTTCGGAAGGCCGGATGAATTTCAAATATTCGTGCGTTCCGCGCGGCAAAACCCTCGCGATGTATTCAGCTCCGAGGATTGCGACGGCGAAAGCCGCAGGTTTGCGGTTGAGCGTCGATACGATGACATCGCCGCCGGGCTTCACCGCGGCAGCCAGCGCCGCGACGCTTGCCGCCGGATCGGGAACATGCTCCAGAAGCTCCATGCAAGTGACCAGATCGAACGCTCCCGGCCGTTGCTGCGCGAGATCCTCGGCGGCGACGGCGGCATATTCCACCGGCACGCCGGCTTCGAGCGCGTGCAGTTCCGCCACGGCGAGAACCTCAGCCGCCAGGTCGATTCCCAGCACCTGCGCGCCGGCGCGTGCCATCGATTCGGACAGAATGCCGCCGCCGCAGCCCACGTCCAGCGCCCGCACGCCGCGCAGCGCGACGATCCGCTCGATGTAGCGCAGGCGCAGCGGATTCAGTTCGTGCAGCGGCCTGGAGGGCCCGCGCGGATCCCACCAGCTCTGCGCAAGGGCGCCGAACTTCGCCAACTCGGCCGGATCTGCGTTGTCGTTCATCCGGCCCTCGCCGCCAGTGCGGGCCAATCCAAACGGGTCAGCTCACGCTGCGAAAGCAGGTGCCTCCCCGCCACCCAAACATCCGTGACCCATTCGCGGCTGCCGGCGAACACCAGCGCGTGCAACGGGTCGCGCGCGCGTTCCTTTGCGCCCTCGAGATCCACGCAAACGAGGTCCGCCCATTTGCCCGCTTCCAGCGTGCCGACTTCCGCGTCGAGTCCGAGGACGGCGGCACCGCCGCGCGTCGCCGCAGCCACCGCATCCCAGATGCTCCAGGTCCCGCCGACGTCCGCCGCATGCAGCATGAGGGCCAGCAGCTTCATCTCGCCCCAGATGTCGTAGCTCAACGGTCCGCCGGCGGCGCTGCCCAACCCAAGACGAATTCGCGCCGCTACGAACGCCGCCGCCGGGGGCAGGCCCCAGCCGGAATACAAATTCATCTGCGGGCAAAGGCTTACCGACACGCCGGTGCGCTGTGCGAGAGCGGTATCCGCGTCGCTCGCCGCGGTCATATGCACCGCATTCAGCGCCGGCGTCAGCAGGCCAAGATCCCAAAGGCGCTGCATCGGCCGCACGCCGTGCTGTGTTTGGCACTCGAGCACGTCGGCCGCGGAAGTGTTGACCTCCAGTGTAATGCCGGCGTCGAGTTCATCGGCGAGCGTCGCGAGGCGCGAGAAAGTAGCGTCCCGCAGGCTGTTTGCGCCGAGCGGCGCGAACACCGTCGACACCAAGGGATGGCCGCGGTATTCGTCGCGAAAGGCGAGGGCGCGGCTCAGATACTCGGCTGCATTGTGCGCCCACGGAGTCGCGAACTCCGCGACCGGCATGCCGATCATGACCCGCACGCCTTGTTCTTGCGCTGCGCTCGCGGCGGCATCCGGAGAAGAATAACGGTCCGCAAAAGCGGTGATCCCCGATTTGAGCATCTGCGCGATCGCGGGCAGCACGCCCTCCGTATTTTGCGGCCCGCGCGCGTCCGTATTGATCATTCCCGGCATGAGCAAATGCGAGGCGCGCGTCAAGGTGACGCCCGCCGCATAGCGCTCCGCGGCGCGTCGAGTCGGTAGAATTTCGAGAATCCTGCCGTCGCGCACCAGCAGGGAGTGATCTTCCAGCACCACGTCGCGGGCCGCCATGGGCAGGATCCATCGGACATCGATGCGCAAATCAGCGGGAACGAGCTGCATCGCCCAAGTATATCGACAAAACCCCGGCGTAAGGCTTAAGACCGCAGCGGATATGTGCTAGAATTTCGCCATGTTGAGACCCCGTCTCGCCCCTTTAAAAACCGCTGAATAGAAGCCGATAAAGGCTCACCGGACTCTCGCAAATGGCCGAGATCGCTCGCGAAATATTGCCCGTAAATCTCGAAGACGAGATGCGCAAATCGTACTTGGATTACGCCATGAGCGTGATCGTGGGCCGTGCTTTGCCCGATGTACGCGACGGGCTGAAACCCGTGCACCGACGCGTGCTGTACGCCATGCGGGAGCTGTCGAACGACTGGAACAAGGCCTACAAGAAATCCGCCCGCGTCGTCGGCGATGTCATCGGCAAGTATCATCCGCATGGCGATGCCTCGGTCTACGATGCCATCGTGCGCATGGCGCAGCCGTTTTCGATGCGCTATTTGCTGGTCGATGGGCAGGGAAACTTCGGCTCGGTGGACGGGGATCCGCCGGCGGCGATGCGCTACACCGAAGTGCGCATGTCGAGGCTGGCGGGTGAACTGCTCGCGGATATCGACAAGGAAACCGTCGATTTCACGCCGAATTACGACGAGTCGGAAAGCGAGCCGGCGGTATTGCCCACGCGGATTCCGAATCTTCTGGTCAACGGATCCTCAGGGATCGCGGTCGGCATGGCGACCAATATTCCGCCGCACAATCTGGGCGAGATCATCAGCGCGTGCATAGCGTTGATCGAGAATCCCGACATATCGCTCGGGCAGCTGATGCAAATCGTGCCCGGCCCGGATTTCCCGACCGCCGGATTCATCAATGGCGCGCAGGAGATCGCCGCAGCTTACAAGACCGGCCGCGGCCGCATTCACGTTCGGGCGCGCACGCTGATCGAGGATGTGGGCAAGGGCGACCGCCAAGCCATCATCATCACCGAACTGCCCTACCAGGTGAACAAGGCGCGCTTGATCGAGCGCATCGCCGATCTGGTGCGCGACAAGCTCATTGAGGGCATTGCCTCGGACGGATTGCGCGATGAGTCGGACAAAGACGGCATGCGGGTGGTCATCGAGCTCAAGCGCGGCGAGGTGCCGGAAATCCTGCTGAACAATCTATATGCACAGACGCCGATGGAAACGGTGTTCGGCATCAACATGGTGGCGCTGGTCGACGGACAGCCCCGGCTGCTTAGCCTGAAGGAAATGCTCGACGCCTTCCTCAGGCACCGGCGCGAGGTGGTCACGCGGCGCACCGTGTACGAGCTGCGCAAGGCGCGCGAACGCGGCCATGTGCTCGAGGGATTGGCGATCGCGCTGGCGAACATCGACGATGTCATCGCCACGATCAAAGCCTCGGCGTCGCCCGCGGAAGCGAAGGCGGCGCTGCTGGCACGAATCTGGATGACCGGTGTCGTGCCGCAAATGCTGGAGCGTGCCGGGGCCATCAGCACGCGCCCCGACGGTGAAGTCGTTGCGCTCGGACTGGTCGCGGGCGGTTATCGGCTCACGGACACCCAGGCACAGGCGATCCTCGACATGCGCCTGAACCGGCTCACCGGACTCGAGCAGGAGAAAATCGTCGCCGAGTATCAAGAGTTGCTGGTGCAGATCCGCGACCTGTCCGACATCCTCGCGCGTCCCGAACGGCTCATGGAAGTGATCCGCAATGAGCTCGAATTCGTGCGCGACACCTTCGCCGACAAGAGACGCACCGAGATCATTTCCACGCACGAAGATCTGACCATGGAGGATCTGATCTCGCCCGAGGACGTCGTGGTCACCTTGTCGCACGGCGGCTACGCCAAGGCGCAGCCGGTCTCCGATTATCAGGCACAGCGCCGCGGCGGCCGCGGCAAGACCGCCACGAGCGTCAAGGACGAGGATTTCGTCGACAAGCTGTTCGTCGCGAACACGCACGACACCTTGCTGTGCTTCTCCGACCATGGGAAGGTTTACTGGCTCAAGGTATATCAACTTCCGCAGGCCAGCCGCGGCTCGCGCGGCAAGCCGATCGTGAATCTGCTGCCGCTGCAGGAAGGCGAGCGCATAAGCGCGATGCTTTCGATCAAGGAGTTCGAGGAAAACAAGTTCGTCTTCATGGCGACCGAGATGGGCACCGTCAAGAAGACCTCGTTGGCGCTGTTCTCGCGCCCGCGCGCGAGCGGCATCATCGCCGTGGCGCTCGATCCCGGCGACAAGCTGGTCGGGGTCGCCATCACCGACGGCACCAAGGACATATTGCTGTTCACGAACGGCGGCAAGGCCATCCGTTTCGTCGAGGAGGAGGTGCGCCCCATGGGGCGCGAGGCGGCCGGGGTGCGCGGCGTGAAGCTCAGCGACGATCAGCGCGTCAATGCGCTCATCGTCGCCGAGAACGGCTTCATTCTGACGGCCTCGCAGAACGGTTTCGGAAAATTGACGCCGCTCGAGGAATTTCCCAAGCATGGACGCGGCGGGCAGGGCGTGATCGCGCTGCAGATCACGGACCGCAACGGCCACATGGTCGGTGCGCTGCAGGTGAGCATCGATGACGAAATCATGCTGATGAGCCAGAACGGCGTTCTGGTGCGCACGCCGGTGAAGGACATCTCGGTCGTCGGGCGCAATACCCAGGGAGTGCGGTTGATTCGTCTGGAGGAGGGCGATCAGCTGTCCGGCCTCGAACGCATCGACGGTCTGAACGCGGAAGGCGACGCGCCGTCGGATGAGGCCGCGGGCGAGGAGCCGCCGCCCGAGCCGCCGGCCGGCAATTCCTAGCAGGCTTTGAGAATGCGCGCCTTCAATTTTTCTCCGGGACCGGCGGTGCTGCCTCTCGAGGTATTGGAGCAAGCGCGCGAGGAGCTTCTCGACTGGCGCCACAGCGGCATGTCCGTGATGGAAGTCAGCCACCGCGGCCAGGCGTTCGTCGAGGTCGCCGCGGCCGCGGAGCAGGACTTGCGCGAGCTCATGTCGATCCCCGCCAACTACAAGGTGCTGTTCATGCAGGGCGGCGCCTCGGCGCAGTTCGCGCTGGTCCCGATGAACTTGACCGCGCCCGGCGCGACCGTCGATTACATCAACACCGGCCATTGGTCGCATAAAGCCATGGAGGAAGCGGCACGCTATTGCCGCGTGCACGTGGCGGCGGATGCCGGCGGCAGGTATACGCGCGTGCCCGCGCAGCCGGAGCTGAGCTTCAGCGCGGCTCCGGCTTATGTTCACTACACGCCCAACGAAACCATCGGCGGCGTTGAATTCGGCTACGTGCCAGAGACCTGCGGGGTGCCGCTGATTGCGGACATGTCCTCGAGCATCCTGTCGCGGCCCGTCGATGTCGAAAAATTCGCTTTGATCTATGCGGGAGCCCAGAAGAACATCGGCCCGTCCGGCTTGGTGGTTCTGATCGTGCGCGAGGACCTCATCGGCAACGCGCGGCGCGAAACGCCCAAGGTCTTCAACTATCAGGCCGTGGCGCAGGATGGATCGATGCTGAACACGCCTCCGACCTTTGCCTGGTACATGGCGGGTTTGGTCTTCAAGTGGATCAAGTCCGCGGGCGGCGTGCGTGCGCTCGGAGAGCGCAACCGGCGAAAGGCCGAGACGCTGTACGCGGCCATCGACGCATCGGAGTTCTACAGCAATTCGGTGGCGCACGATTCGCGTTCGCGGATGAACGTCACCTTCACGTTGCGCGATCCGGAGCTGGACAAGCTGTTCTTGATCGAGGCCGCGGCGGCGCAGCTCGAGGGGCTCAAAGGGCATCGCGCGGTCGGCGGCATGCGTGCCAGCCTCTACAACGCCATGCCGCTTGCCGGAGTGGAAAGACTGGTCGAATTCATGCGCGACTTCGAGCGCAGGCACCTTTAAGGCCGCGATGCCGAGCCGCAAGAGCCGAAAGCCGCGCAACGCCAAACCCTCTTCGCCGGGCGGGGGCGAGGCGCGCCGCGCCGTGACGGGCGTGGTACCGTCCACCGCGAATCTGGGCGACATCCGCGACAGCATCGATGCCATCGATGCGCGCATTCACGCATTGCTGAACGAACGCGCGCGCTTTGCGCAGCTGGTGGGTATCTCCAAGTCGGCCAGCGGCAAGGCCGTGGACTTCTACCGGCCGGAACGCGAAGCCGAAGTTTTGCGCATGGCACTGAAGCGCAACCAGGGGCCGCTGCGCGATGAGGAAATCGCGCGCTTGTTTCGCGAAATCATGTCGGCATGTCTCGCGCAGCAGGAACCTCTGAAAGTCGCGTTCCTGGGGCCCGAGGGTACTTTCACGCAGACCGCCGTGCTCAAGCATTTCGGTTCCTCGGTGCGCGCGCTGCCGCTGGCGGCGATCGACGAGGTGTTCCATGAAGTCGAGGGTGGCGTGGCGGACTTCGGCGTCGTGCCCATCGAGAATTCCAGCGAGGGCACCGTCAATCACACGCTGGATATGTTCTTCAGTTCGGCGCTGAAGATTTGCGGAGAGGTGGAGTTGCGCATCCACCATCATCTGATGGGAAAAATGACCGACATGGACGCCGTCAAGCGCGTGTGCGCGCATGCGCAGGCGCTGGCGCAATGCCGGGGGTGGCTCGACCAGCATCTGCCCGATGCCGAGCGCATTGCGGAGCCGAGCAATGCGGAGGGCGCGCGGCGCGCACGCGACGAGCGCGGCACGGCGGCGATCGCAGGACGATCGGCCGCCGAGATCTATGGGCTCAACCTGCTCGCGGACGAAATCGAAGACCGGTCGGACAATACCACGCGTTTCCTGGTGGTCGGCAGGAAGTTGTTCAGCGCGAGCGGCGCCGATCGCACCACCTTGATGATGTCGGGCAGCGGGCCCGATGATCCCGGCGCATTGTTCCGTCTGCTCGAGCCCCTGGCCCAGCACAACATCAACATGACGCGCATCGAGTCGCGCCCGTCGCGCAAACGCAAATGGGACTACGTGTTCTTCATCGACGTGGAGGGACATGTGAGCGATGCGCCGGTGGCCAGGGCGCTGGCCGAGTTGCAGGAGCGGGCCACGATGTTTCGCGTGCTGGGATCCTATCCGCAGGCGGTCCTCTAGTGAGCTGTTTCGAAGCGCGTCCCGCGGCGCAGGTCGCAGGCGTGTTGAGCGTTCCCGGCGACAAGTCGATTTCGCATCGCGCCTTGATGCTCGCAGGAATTGCCAACGGCTCGAGCGAGGTGAGCGGATTCCTCGCCAGCGAGGATTGTCTCGCAACCTTGGCGGCAATGCGCGCACTGGGCGTGCGCATCGATCAGCTCAGCGCCACGCATGTGGTGGTCCACGGCGTGGGTTTGCGCGGACTGAAGGCGGCTGGGCGCGATCTCGACATGGGCAACGCCGGCACGGCGATGCGTTTGTTCACAGGCTTGCTGGCCGCGCAGCGGTTCGAATCGCGTCTGGTGGGCGACGCCTCGCTGATGAAGCGGCCGATGGAGCGCGTGGCCAAGCCGCTGCGGGAGATGGGCGCGGATGTGCGCACCCAGGACGGCAAGCCGCCCGTGGTCATCGGCGCCGCGGGCCGGCTGCGCGGAATCGAGTACCGGATGCCGATGGCCAGCGCGCAGGTGAAATCCGCAATATTGTTGGCCGCGCTTTATGCGGACGGAGCGACCACCGTGCTGGCACCCGCCCCAAGCCGCGACCACAGCGAGCGCATGCTCGAGAGCTGTGGGGTGGACCTCGAGGTGGACGGGCTGCGCATCGTGCTCGAGCCGCCGGAGAGCCTGTCGAGCTTCCGGCTCAACGTGCCCGGCGACTTCTCGTCGGCCGCGTTCTTCATCGTGGCGGGTTTGCTTGGCGCGGCCGGCGATGGCCTGCTGATTCAGAACGTCGGCATGAATCCGACGCGGACCGGCCTGCTCGAGATCCTCAAGCGCATGGGCGGAGAGATCGACATATTGAACGCCCGCGACAGCGGCAGGGAGCCGGTAGCCGACATCAAGGTGCGGGCATCGCCGCTGCGCGGGATCGCGGTGCCCGCTGACCTCGTGCCCCTGGCCATCGATGAGTTTCCCGTTCTATTCATCGCCGCCGCTTGCTCGACCGGCGAGACGCTCATCAGCGGGGCCGAGGAGTTGCGCGTGAAGGAAAGCGACCGGATCGCCGCCATGAGCGCGGGCTTCGAGGCGCTCGGCGTCGGGCACACCGTGCTGCCGGACGGCATGCTCATTCACGGCTGCGCCGGAGCCCACGCCTTTGGCGGCGGGGAGGTCGACAGCTGCGGCGATCACCGCATCGCCATGTCCTTCAGCATCGCCAGCCTGCGGGCGGCGGCACCCATCATCATTCGGGACGTTGCCAACGTCGCCACCTCCTTTCCCGGATTCGTGCCCCTGGCAAGGGTTGCCGGCTTGAATCTGGCCGAGATGCAGGACTGACGATGGAAGGGGTGCCGGTACTCACGATCGACGGCCCGTCGGGCTCCGGCAAGGGCACGGTCAGCCGCGCGGTGGCCCGGGCGCTTGGCTGGGCTCTGCTCGACAGCGGCGCGCTCTACCGGCTGGTCGCCCTGGCGGGTCGCCGCGCGGACGTATCCTTGGACGACGGCGCGGCCCTGGCGCGGCTGGCGCAGCAGCTCGACATACGCTTCGGCTCCGCAGTGGACGGCGGGGAGCTCATTTGGCTGGCCGGCCAGGATGTCACCCGGGAGATACGCACCGAGTCGGCCGGCAATGACGCTTCCAAGGTCGCTGCGCTGCCGCCGGTACGCGCGGCCTTGTTGGACCGGCAAAGACGCTTTGCCGCATTCCCGGGGCTCGTGGCGGACGGACGAGACATGGGCACGGTTGTATTTCCCCAGGCAGACCTCAAAATCTTCCTGACCGCGAGCCCTGACGAGAGGGCCGCGAGACGCCATAAGCAGTTGAAAGAAAAGGGGGTTGCTGCTACCCTTGCCGCCCTTTCGCTGGAGATAGCGGAACGTGATCGGCGCGACTCGACGCGTGCCGTCGCGCCTTTGGTCGCAAGCCCCGACGCCGTCCTCTTGGATACGACAGGGGTGTCGGTCGAGAGCGTGGTTGAGCGGGTGTTGGCTCTGGCCCGCGGCAGGCTGATGCCGGGAGCTTGAGGTTTTAGTTGCGGCTTTCAAGGATCGATCGCCGTTTTTCATGGGTAACCCCTTTAGGGCGCGCCGGATCTGCGCCAGGGAATAGTTAAGAGAAAACATGACAGAAAGTTTCGCGGAACTGTTCGAACAGAGCATAGCCAGCCAGCGCATACGTCCTGGCACCATCCTCAACGGTCTCATCGTCGAAGTCGGCCAGGACTACGTGATCGTCAACGTTGGCCTGAAGTCCGAGGCGGTAATCCCCTCGGAGCAATTCAAGAACGAAAAAGGCGAGATCGAGGTCAGCGTCGGCGAGACCGTCGAAGTGGCCCTGGATAGCGTCGAGGATGGATCGGGCGAGACACGCCTGTCCCGCGAAAAAGCCAAGCGTGCCAGAACCTGGACACGCCTGGAGACTGCATTCGAGAAACAAGAAGTCGTCATCGGCATCATCACCGGACGCGTCAAAGGCGGCTTCACGGTCGAAATCGACAATGTGCGGGCATTTTTGCCGGGTTCGCTGGTCGACGTGCGTCCGGTGCGGGATCCGTCCTACCTCGAGAACAAGCCGCTGGAATTCAAGGTCATCAAACTCGACCAGAAGCGCAACAACGTGGTGGTATCGCGCCGCGCAGTGGTCGAGCAGGAGTACAGCGCGGAGCGCTCCGCGCTTCTGGATAATTTGCAGGAAGGCGCCGCCGTCAAAGGCGTGGTCAAGAATCTCACCGATTACGGCGCATTCGTCGACTTGGGCGGCATCGACGGTTTGCTGCACATCACGGATATGGCCTGGAAGCGCGTCAAGCACCCGTCCGAAGTGGTCAAGGTCGGCGAAGAAATCGACGTGCGCATTCTGAAGTTCGATCGCGAACGGCAACGGGTATCGCTCGGTCTCAAGCAGCTGGGCGCCGATCCCTGGCAGAATATCGCGCGGCGCTATCCTGCCAATACGCGCCTGTTCGGCAAGGTCACGAATATCGCCGACTACGGCTGCTTCGTCGAAATCGAAGAGGGCGTCGAGGGCTTGGTGCACGTTTCGGAAATGGATTGGACCAACAAGAACGTCAATCCTGCCAAGGTCGTGCACGTTGGCCAGGAAGTCGAGGTCATGGTGCTCGACATCGACGAGGAGCGGCGCCGCATCAGCTTGGGCGTGAAGCAATGCAAGACCAATCCTTGGAAGGAATTCGCGGAAAACTACAACCGCGGCGACAAGGTTAGCGGCCAGATCAAATCCATCACGGATTTCGGCATATTCATCGGACTGGCGGGCGGCATCGACGGGCTGGTGCACCTGTCCGATATTTCATGGGATCTGCCCGGCGAGGAAGCGGTGCGCAGCTATCAAAAGGCGCAGCAGGTCGATGCCATGGTGCTGTCGATCGATCCGGACCGTGAACGCATCAGCTTGGGGATAAAGCAGCTCGCGAAGGATCCCTTCTCGGCCTACATCGCCGAGCATCCGAAGAACAGCATCGTCAAAGGCTTGGTGCGCGAAGTCGATGCCAAGGGCGCGATCATCGATCTCGGCAACGGAGTCGACGGTCAGTTGCGCGCATCCGACATTTCCCGCGATCGCGTCGAGGACGCGCGTCTGGTGCTGAAAGTAGGCGACGAAGTCGAGGCCAAGTTCACTGGCGTCGACCGCAAAGGTCGCAGCATTTCGCTGTCCATCAAGGCAAAGGACATCCACGAGGAACAAGAGGCGATGCAGAATTATCGGACCGATTCTCCGACCGGGACGAGCTTGGGAGACCTCCTCAAAGAGCAAATCTCCGGTCAGGATTGAGGGACAAAGGGCGGGCGCCGCGGATTGATCCGGGCGTCCAACCTTCTAACCATGCCTAGTGATGCCCACGGATCGATAATGACGAAATCGGAACTCATCGAGATCATTTCGGCCAAACAAAAGCACTTGCCCGCGAAGGATGTCGAACTCGCGGTGAAACAATTGCTGGAAATCATGAGCGACGCCTTGGCCACGGGCGAGAGAATCGAAATACGGGGTTTCGGCAGCTTCTCGCTGCATTTCCGGCCGCCCCGGCAGGGCCGCAATCCCAAGACCGGAGAGGCGGTTGCGCTCGCCGGAAAACATGTGCCGCACTTCAAACCGGGCAAAGACCTGCGCGAACGCGTCAACGACGGTGCGGATCAGCCGATCCGCGACTAGCCAAACCATCGGACCGCCATGTCCGATTTCCTGCTGACATGGGTGTTGGTGGTCGCGGCGCTGGTGACCGGAATTCTCGCGGGACATTTCGGCTGGGGCCGGCGCTGGCCCGGTGCGTCCGGCAAGCTGCATCCGGACTACCTGGCCGGCCTCGATTTTCTCGTCACCGAGCAGCCTGACCGGGCGCTCGACATGTTTCTCAAGCTGATGGACGCGAATGCGGACACCATCGAAACGCATTTCGCATTGGGGTCGCTGTACCGGCGCCGCGGCGAGGTGGAACGCGCCATTCGCATCCATCAGAACCTGCTGGCGCGCGCCGAGTTGCCGCAGGAGCATCGTGAACAAGCGCTGCTCGCCCTGGCGCGCGACTATCTGCGCGCCGGCGTTCTGGATCGTGCGGAGGCTCTGTTGCAACAGGTGAGCGAGGTGCCGCGGCTGCGCGCCAGCGCGCTCGACGCGCTGCGCGGCGTGTACGAACTGCAACATGATTGGCAGCAAGCCTTGGGCGCGCTGCGCAATCTCGAGAGCCTGAAAGCCGCGCCGGCCGGCAATGTCGCCGCCCACTATCTTTGCGAGCTTGCGGCCCAGGCGATCGGCAGCGGCGACAGCGGCGGCGCACGGCTGCTGCTGCGTGAGGCGCGAAGGTCTGCGGCACGATTTCCTCGCGCGGCGCTGCTGCGCGCCGACATTGCGCGGCGGGCCGGAGAGCAGGAATTGGCCGTGCGTTTGCTGCGCATCGCCATAAATCAATCGGCGCCCCTGCTGCAGGCGGAACTGCCGAACCTGTTGTCCCTGGCCGGAAGCGCGCAGCGCGACGAAATCCTCATGGATCTGGTGGAGCGGGCTGCGGCGCGCGACTTCGAAGAGCTGAAAAAGCTGGTGTTCGCCGCGCTTGCGGCGGACCTCTCTACAGCCGCGGTGCTGCGCCCGTCGATCGAGAAGGTTTTATCCCAGGACCCCGCGCTGCAAGCTGTCTGGCTGGCCGGCGCCGGCCAGTACGAGCGGATCGCGCAAGAAATTGGTGCGTTGATGGCGCATGCGGAAAAGTATCGCTGCGCGGAATGCGGATTTTCGGTGCGCAGCTTCTATTGGCAGTGCCCGGCCTGCCACGCGTGGGACAGTTTCGAGACTTATACCGTCATAAAACTTCGCTGACGTGAGATTCGTCCGACGGCGGAGCTCAAGCAAATCCGCTATGATTTGCTCATGTCAAACACCGCCGTGAAGACCGTCGTATTTCCCGTGGCTGGAAGGGGCACCAGGTTCCTGCCTGTCACCAAGGCGAGCCCCAAGGAAATGCTGCCGATCGTCGACAAGCCGCTGATTCAATACGCGGTCGATGAAGCGCTGTCCGCCGGAGCCGATACGCTGGTATTCATTACCGGAAGTTCCAAGCGGGCCATCGAGGATCACTTCGATTCGAATCCCGAACTCGAGAGCGTTCTGCAGACGCAGGGCAAGCAGGATCTGCTGGATACGCTGCGCGGAATTCTTCCCAGTTGGGCATCCTGCGTGTATATCCGGCAGCCGGCGCCTCTTGGCCTGGGGCATGCGGTGTTGTGCGCGCGCCCGGTGGTCGGCAATGCGCCGTTCATGGTGCATCTCGCGGACGATCTGATCGACGCTCAAGTCCCATGCCTCAAGCAAATGGCCGAAGTGTTCGCCCGCTTCGGCGGCAGCGTGCTGGGCGTGCAAAATGTGCCGAAGCAGGACACCGACAAATACGGCATCGTGACGCTGGAGAAGTCAGTGGCGCCGCGTGTCGGCAAGATGTCGCACATCGTCGAGAAGCCCAAGCCGGAAAAGGCCGCATCGACGTTGGCTGTGGTGGGACGCTATCTGCTGAGCGCTTCTTTGTTCGATGATCTGGCGAAGATCGGCAAGGGGGCGGGCGGCGAGATCCAACTGACCGACGGCATCGCGCGGCTGATGCAGCGCGAGCCGGTATATGCCTTCGAATTCGAAGGCAAGCGCTATGACTGCGGCAGCAAGCTCGGATACCTGCAGGCTACCGTCGAATACGGCCTGAAGCATCCGAGCTTGGGTCCACAGTTCGCGAAATACCTGCGTACCCTGTCGACCGAGCTTCCTTCTTAGCGATTTCCCCCGCCGCTGCGGTCCTGCGCCGGGCGCCGGGGCGGGCCGCCTGCATGGCGCGCATGGTCGCGTTGCCCGCCTGGGTGCCGGCCCCCCTGACTGCGATTGCTCGAGCCGCGATTTCCCGGGGCGCGATTGCCCGGCGGGCGATCGCCATGTGGCCGGCCGTTGAATTGACCCTGTGCCGGGGTGGATGGTCTCTGCGCCGATTCCAGGATCTTGAATTGCGGCGTGGGCAGCACGGGTATCGCGCGGCGCAGGACCCTCTCGATATCGCGCAGCAATCCGCCTTCATCGCTCGATACCAATGAGATCGCTTCACCGGCGGCGCCGGCACGCCCGGTTCTGCCGATGCGATGTACGTAGTCTTCCGGCACATTGGGCAGCTCGTAATTGACGACTTGCGGCAGCTCCTTGATGTCCAGGCCGCGCGCGGCGACCTCCGTCGCCACCAGCGCCCGTACCTGGCCGCGCTTGAACATCTCGAGCGCCTTGACGCGCGCAGCCTGGCTCTTGTTGCCATGAATTGCCGCGGCATCGATGCCGGCATCGCACAACTGCTGCGTCAGACGGTTCGCACCATGTTTGGTGCGTGTAAAAATCAAGATCTGCCGCCATTGCTCTTCCTGCGCCAGATGCACCAACAAATGCCGTTTGTGTTCCTTCTGCACCCGGTATGCGCGTTGTTCGACCAATTCGATCGGCGCATTGCGGGGCGCGACCTGAATGGACAAGGGGTTGCGCAACAGCCGCTCAGCCAAGCCGCGGATGTCGTCCGAATAGGTCGCCGAGAACAACAGGTTCTGACGTGCCTGAGGCAGCAGTTTGATGACGCGGCGGATGTCGTTGATGAATCCCATGTCGAGCATGCGGTCGGCCTCGTCGAGCACCAGCACCTGAACCTTGGAAAGATCGAGCGCGCGTTGTTGTACGAGATCGAGCAAACGGCCGGGGGTGGCGACCAGCACATCGCAACCGGCGCGCAGCGCCGTAATCTGCGGATTGATGCTCACGCCGCCGAACACCTGGTAGGTGCGCACCTGCAGGTACTTGCCGTAGTCGCGGGCGCTCTGTGCAACCTGCGCGGCGAGCTCGCGCGTCGGCGTCAGGATCAACGCGCGGGGCGCGCGTTGCGGCTGCGCCTGGTCGGCCGCGAGGCGTTGCAGGATCGGCAGCACGAATCCCGCGGTCTTGCCGGTGCCGGTCTGTGCGGCCGCGAGCAGGTCGCGGCCACCCAACACGGCGGGAATGGCCTGCAGCTGAATGGGGGAAGCGGTGTCGTAGCCCTTATCGGCAACAGCACGCAGCAATTCGGGGATGAGCCCGAGATCGGAAAATGACATAGATAACTCTTTAAGAACAAAGGCTCGCACGACGGAACATTCAAGCTGTTCCGCAGCGGTCAGGAGCGAGGGGGGTAAATAAAAGCGAAGTGCGCCGAAGACGGACCGCGAACTCGGGGTGGCGCTGACCGAGCACCAAACCTGATCCGAGTTGCGCTCACTTTACAGGTTTAGGGCGGTGGCGTCCACCCGCGGGCCAAATAGCCGCGCCAGCCACCGTAACTGCTGATGTCGACGCCCGTTTGCGCCGCGTACCCCTCGCAGATGAATCCCAAGCATGTCGTGCCATCGTGCAGCTCGACTGTGCCGACACCCAAGGGAGCGGGAATCCCCGCCATGAAGGAGCCCAACTGTAGTTGTGGAATGGCCCAAATTTCCAACTCGATGGCGGCGCCCCCTGGGACAATGCGTATCAGTCCGGGTCGCTGCGGCGGGCCGCCCGCCAGCGCAAACAATCGATATTTGGGGGCGGTGCGCGCGGTACGCAAAAAATATGCGCCTCGCTCGTGCAATTGATGATTGAGCGGCAGGCCTTCCATGTGGGCTCCACAAACGGCGATGGATGCGTACCCTTGCCGCTCATGGGCCGGCTGGGCCGGAGGCGGATCCTGCGGCGGCTGAGGCTGGTCGGTTGCCCCTAAGCGCGCGACGCAGGCGCGATGCAGCCGGCCCGCCACTCCCAGCAGGGCGCGCTCGCTCGACTTGAGTCCCACCAGCGAGACACCGAAGGGCAGCCCGTCGCGGCGAAAGCCCGCCGGTACCGCGACGCCGGCCAAGTCGAGCAAGTTCATGAAATTCGTATAGACCCCTAGGTTGCCGTTGAGACGCTCAGGATCGGCCTCGACATCTGCCACCCGGTAGATTGTCGCGGCCGTGGGGGTCAGCAGGAAATCCATTGCCGCCCACTGCGTTTCACAGGCGCGTTTGAGCGCCATCAATCGATATTGCCCCTTGAATGCCTCGCTCGCCGACGGCCGGCTGCCGCTGTCGATGATGTGGCGCGTCACCTGCAAAACGGCAGAAGGGTTCGCCTTCAGAAAATCCCCGACGGCGGCAAATCGCTCCGCAATCCATGGACCTTCGTACAAGAGCCGTGCAGCTTCGAGGAAGGGAGCAAGGTCGATGGTCACCGGCGTGAAACCGAGCGATTGCAACTGCTGCACGGCGGCGGCGAACAATCGGGCATATTCGCCGTCGCCGAAGAACTCGAGATCTTCGGGCCGCGCCACACCGAAGCGCTTGCCGGCGAGCGGTGCGTCGCAGAGCGCGCGCGAATACGCGTCGGCCGGATCGAATCCTTCGGCTGCATCCAGCACGGCGGCGGCATCGCCGCACGTCAACGCAAAGATCGACACGGTATCGAGGGAGCGGCATGCGGGGACAACCCCTGAGGTGCTCAAGCGGCCGAGGGTGGGTTTCAGGCCGATGATGTTGTTGAAGGCCGCCGGTATGCGCCCGGATCCCGCGGTATCCGTGCCCAGCGAAAAGCTCGCCAAGCCGAGGGCCACCGCCACCGCCGAACCGGAGCTCGAGCCGCCCGAAATGTACTCGGCATCGAAGCTGTTGCGGCAGGCTCCAAAGGGGGAACGCGCGCCCACCAGTCCCGTCGCAAATTGGTCCAGATTGGTTTTGCCCAACGGGATGGCGCCGGCCTCGATCAATCTTTGCACCACCGTGGCCGACCGTTCGGGCACGTAGCTGAACTGCGGACATGCTGCGCTCGTCGGAATTCCAGCCAGGTCGATGTTGTCCTTGATGACGAAGGGAATGCCGTACAGAGGCCGGCTGTCGACGGACTGACCTTCGAGTGCCCGCACGTAGTGCATGACATGCTCGATTTCGAGGCGCGTGATCCAGATGTTGCGGCGAGGCTCATCATCGGGCATTGCACACAGCCGCGCAACGAGCTGCGCCGGCGTCAAGCGACCCTCGCGATACTGTCGGTGCAGATATGGGATCAACAAACTGTCGGAGTCGCTCACGTAAAGTCCTGGCAAATTCGAAGATTCTGCTGTAAAAAGATTTTGAATGTGCGTCTAGGGTTCCGGCCTGCAAAAGCAGGCGGCTGGTCCGAGAGAGGCAGTCCTTGAGCGATCAAGGATACACGGCGGGATAAAAGCCCGGGAGATCTGTCGAGGATGGTCGCGTCCCCGGGGTCTCCATCCTCCGGTACTTTTGGAGGGTCGTCATGAATGCACGCACGTCATCTCACGATATTCTCATCGAAGGCGGCAAGCATTGGTCTCTCACCATGCGCGCAGGAATGCAGCTGCGGCTCATCGACACGGAGGGCGGCGCCAATGTCGGCATGCTGCTCTACAACCCGCAAAATGCTTTGGAGCGCTACAACGCGCCCGACACGCTGAAGTGCCAGCACACCTTCAAGCTCACCCGAGGCCACTGTCTGTACTCGGACATGGGGCGGATTTTCTGCTCGATCACCGACGACAGCGCCGGCTGGCACGACACGGTTTGCGGCAATTCGACGCAGCAGTTGGTGGAGCAGCGTTGGGGAGCGCGCCGCTATCAGGAGTATCGCAATGAATGGAATCAAAACGGACAGGATGCGTTCCTGGTAGAGGCAGGCAAGTTTGGCCTTGGACGGCGCGATCTTGCGGCCAACGTCAACTGGTTCAGCAAGGTGGCCGCGGCCGAAGACGGTACCCTGAGTTTCGATCCGTCCCAGTCCCGTGCCGGTCAGTTCGTCGAGTTGCGCTTCGAGATGGACACGCTCGCACTCATGCACACTTGCCCGCATCCGTTGAACCTTGCGCCCGAGTATCCGCGCCGCCCGGTGTTGATGCGCATCGCGCGGGCGCAGCCAGCCACGGACGAGGATTTTTGCCGCAACTCATGCCCGGAGAACGTGCGCGGCTTTGCCAATACCGAGTTTTATCGTGTTTGCGCAGACCTTGGCGGCGAGGCTCGCTAGCCGTGCGCCGCGAGAGCCATTTGCTGCCCGCAGAGGCCACGTATCGCCACACGATCCCGGCGGGGGACTACTGGATCGATTCATTGAAGAAGCACCAGGTGCTGCGCATCGTCGACGTCGAAGGCAACCAGTCCGCAGACACGCTGTTCTTCAACGCCGAAGACATTGCGGATCGCTACAGCGCCGTGGACACGATTCGCGAACAGGGAAACGTGTACTTGAGCTGCGGTTCCAGGCTGTTGTCGACCGCAGGTAACGTTCTGGCGGAAATCATCGCCGATACCGTGGGCAGACACGACACTTTGGGCGGCGCATGTGCGGCGGAATCCAATACGGTGCGCTACGCGCTGGAGAAGCGCACCATGCATTCCTGCCGCGACAGCTACCTGCTGGCGGTGCAGAAGCACGACCACCTGGGCATTGCCAAGCGCGACCTCACGCACAACATCAATTTTTTCATGAATGTTCCCGTGACCCAGGACGGAGGTTTGAAGTTTGCCGACGGCTTGAGCGGGCCGGGGAAGTACGTCGAGATGCGAGCCGCCATCGACATCATCGTGCTGATTTCGAATTGTCCGCAGCTCAACAATCCCTGCAATGCCTACAATCCGACGCCGCTGGAAGTTCTGATATGGAATGCGGATGTTCGCTAAGGTTCTGGTTGCGAACCGCGGCGAAATAGCGTGTCGGATACTGCGCACCCTGAGGCGGCTGGGCGTGGCCTCAGTCGCCGTTTACTCGGAGGCCGACCGGCACGCGCCGCACGTGCGCGGCGCCGACGAATCCCGGTTCCTGGGCGAGGGCGCCGCCGCGGATACGTATCTTTCTCAGGATAAATTGTTGGCGGCGGCGCGCTCGAGCGGCGCGCAGGCAATTCATCCGGGATACGGGTTCTTGAGTGAAAACGCCGACTTCGCGCAGGCCTGCGCGGACGCCGGTGTCGTATTCATCGGTCCGACCCCTGCGCAGATGCGGCAGTTCGGCTTGAAGCACCTGGCCCGCGAGATCGCGCAGCGCAACGGTGTGGCGCTGCTGCCGGGCAGCGGCCTGCTTGCCAGTGCGCAGGCAGCGCTGCGCGAAGCGGCGCGCATCGGCTATCCGGTGATGCTGAAGAGCACCGCGGGCGGCGGCGGGATTGGCATGCGCCTGGTTGGCGCCGCCGACCAACTCACGGAGAGTTGGCTGGCGGTGGAACGCCTTGCCACCAAGAGCTTCAGCGTCGGCGGCACGTTTCTCGAAAAGTACATCGAGCGCGCGCGGCACATCGAGGTGCAGATTTTCGGCGACGGGGAGGGCGGGGTGGTCGCCTTGGGCGAACGCGACTGCTCGGCGCAACGCCGCAATCAAAAGATCATCGAGGAGACTCCTGCCCCCGGCATCGCAACGGCCACGCGCAAGGCGCTGCACGATGCAGCGGTGCGCTTGGGCCGCGCCGTCAAATATCGATCCGCCGGCACGGTGGAATTCGTTTACGACACAACGACCGAGCAGTTCTACTTTCTGGAGGTCAATACCCGTCTCCAGGTCGAACACGGCGTGACCGAGGAGGTCACGGGCATCGATTTGGTGGAGTGGATGATCCGCCTGGCCGCCGGCGATGAGTTCGCGATCGCGCCGCCGCCGCGCGGCGCAGCCATTCAGGTGCGCGTGTATGCAGAGGATCCGGCGAAATCCTTCCAGCCATGCTCCGGGCTCATCACGCGCGCGCGCTTTCCCAGCGATGCGCGTATTGAGACATGGATCGCGGACGGCACGGAAGTCTCGCCGCTCTACGATCCGCTGCTCGCCAAAATCATCACGCGCGGCCCGAGCAGGGACGAGGCGCTAGCCGCAATGCGTGCGGCCCTGCGCGCAACTTCGATCGACGGCATCGAAACCAATCTGCAGTACCTTTCGCAACTAACGGCAAGCCCGCTGTTTGCTCAAGGGTCGATGACCACGCGAGCCCTCGATACGTTCAGCTACGCGCCGCGCACACTCGAGGTATTGTCGGCGGGCACGCAGACGATGATTCAGGACTATCCCGGCCGTGTGGGCTACTGGAATGTCGGCGTGCCGCCGTCGGGGCCGATGGATGATCTTTCCTTCAGGCTCGCCAATCGCGGTGTCGGCAACGACAGCGACGCGGCGGCGTTGGAAATCACGTTGACCGGACCCGCGCTGAAATTCAACGCGGACGCGCTCGTTTGTCTCACCGGGGCAGTCACGTCGGCCGAGATCGACGGTGTAGCCGCGCCTTTCTGGACCCCGATCCAGATCCACGCGGGCCAGGTGCTGCGCATGGGCGGCGTTCTCGGAGCCGGTTGCCGGGCATATCTTGCAATTCGCGGCGGTTTGGACGTGCCGCAATACCTCGGGAGCCGCTCCACGTTCAGCCTGGGCAAGTTCGGCGGTCATGGGGGACGGGCGTTGATGCCGGGCGACGTGCTGCATCTAGGCGCCTCGCCGGCGCGCGTCGAACCGGCGCCCATTCCGGAGGCTGTCAGGCCGATTATCGAGGATGCCTGGGATATCGGCGTTTTATACGGTCCACATGGTGCGCCGGACTTCTTCACCGAGGAGGACATGCAGGCGTTCTTTGCCGCAACCTGGGAGGTGCACTACAACTCGAACCGCACCGGCGTGCGCTTGCTCGGCCCGAAGCCCGCCTGGGCGCGCAGCGACGGCGGTGAAGCGGGCCTGCATCCTTCCAATATTCACGACAACGCCTACGCGGTCGGAACGGTGGATTTCACGGGTGATATGCCGGTAATTCTCGGCCCCGATGGCCCCTCGCTGGGCGGCTTCGTCTGCCCCGTCACGTTGGCGAAGGCGGAATTGTGGAAACTCGGCCAGTTGCGCCCCAATAATCGCATTCGCTTCCGCCGCTGGATGCCCGATGAGGCCGTTCTCACGGAATTGCAGCAGGAGCGCGTGGTGGCCACGCTCGATTGCACGCCCAACCGGCTCGCCAAGAAACGCCCGATCAGCGATGTTTATCCCGCAGCCAATGACGGCCCCGTGCTCGCCTCGTTGCCGGCCCGTGAACCGCGGCCCGCGGTCGCGTACCGCCGCGCCGGCGACAAGTACGTATTGGTGGAATACGGGCCGCTGGTATTGGACCTCGAGCTGCGTCTGCGCGTGCACGCGCTCATGCGCCGTCTGGAGCAAGCCGATGTCGAGGGCGTCATCGAGTTGACGCCGGGGATTCGTTCCCTGCAAATCCATTACGACAGCCGTGTGCTGCCGATCGAGCGGCTGCTGGACGTGCTGATCGGCATGGAGGATATGCTGCCGGCTCTGGATGCCATGGAGATACCAACCCGCGTCGTTCACCTGCCGCTGTCCTGGGACGATGCGGCGACGCAGCTGGCCATCGCCAAGTACATGCAGTCGGTGCGTGCCGATGCACCGTGGTGCCCCAGCAATATCGAATTCATCCGGCGCATCAACGGACTCGACGACATCGAGGAGGTCAAGCGCATCGTGTTCGCCGCCAGCTACCTCGTGCTGGGTCTCGGGGATGTTTATTTGGGCGCGCCGGTATGCACGCCAGTCGATCCGCGGCACCGTCTGGTCACCACCAAGTACAATCCGGCGCGGACCTGGACCCCGGAGAATGCCGTCGGCATCGGCGGCGCGTATCTGTGTGTCTACGGCATGGAAGGGCCGGGCGGGTATCAATTCGTAGGCCGTACCTGCCAGATGTGGAATACCTACCGAGTCACCAAGGACTTCATGCCCAACAAACCTTGGCTGCTGAGGTTCTTCGATCAGATCCGCTTCTATCCCGTGAGCCACGATGAGCTGCGCGACTTTCGCGAACAATTTCCGCACGGGGGCGTCCAGCTCAAGATCGAGGAGGACACGTTCCGGTTGCAGGATTACCGCGAGTTCCTGCACGCCAATGCGGCGAGCATCAAAGAGCACAAGGCGAGGCAACAGAATGCTTTCGAGGCCGAACGCCTGCGCTGGCAGGCAAGCGGCCAGATGGGATACGCAGCGGAGATGCCGCTGTCGCATGATGATGAATCCGGCGAAGTGCTCGAGGCCGGTCACGTGGCCGTCGTCAGCCCCGTTTCCGGCAGCGTATGGAAGATCGCATCCGCGCCGGGCCAGAGCGTCAAGGCCGGCGATACGCTGGTGTTGGTCGAATCCATGAAAATGGAGCTGCCGGTGACGGCCCCCATGGACGGCGTCATCATTCAGCTGCGCTGCAGCGAAGGGCGTGCCGTCGCGGTGGCGCAAACTTTGTTGATCATTCGTCCCAACGACTTCCGCGCGGTTGCGTAGCATCTCAATGAGTCCTCCTTAGGAGAGTATCCATGCCGATTCGCTTGTCGATCAGTTTTTTGCTGCTGCTGCTGGCGGCGGCGCCGCAAAGCGGGCACGCCGCGGAGCGGACCAGCTTCAACGTGGCGTGGAGCATCTATGTCGGCTGGATGCCGTGGGAATACGCCGACCGCAGCGGCATTTTGCAGAGGTGGGCGACGAAATACGGCATCAAGATCAAGCTCACCCAGGTCAACGACTACGTGGAGTCCATCAACCAATACACCGCCGGCACGTTCGATGCGTGTGCCATGACCAATATGGACATGCTCACCATACCTGCCGCCGGCGGCGTGGATTCCACGGCCTTGATCGTGGGGGATTTCTCCAACGGCAATGATGGCGTCGTCTTGAAGGGCAAGGGCAAGAAGTTGGAGGACATCAAGGGGCAGAAGGTCAACCTCGTGGAATTGTCGGTGTCGCATTATTTGCTGGTGCGGGCCTTAAGCGGCATCGGGCTGCGGGAACGCGACTTGAAGATCATCAATACCTCCGATGCGGATGTCGTCGCGGCATTCGCCACGCCGTCGAGCACCGCGGTGGTGGCCTGGAAGCCGCAGTTAAGCGAGGTGCTGAACATGCCCGATGCGCAATTGGTGTTCGATTCGAGCAAGATTCCGGGCGAAATCCTCGATTTGATGGTCGTCAACAGCGCGGTGCTGAACGCCAATCCCAAGCTCGGCAAGGCGCTGATCGGCGCCTGGTACGAAACCCTGGCGCTGATGTTCAAGGACGACGCGGCAGGCAAGGCGGCCCAGGCGGCAATGGCCAAGGCTTCCGGGACCACGCCGGCAGGATTCACCAGCCAGCTGGCGACGACGCACCTGTACGCAACACCGGCACAGGCTCTCGAATTCGTGAACGGCGAGAGCATCGTCAAGACCATGGACTTGGTGCGAAAATTCTCATTCGACCACGGCATTCTCGGCCGCGGCGCCGCCTCGGTGGATGTGGTGGGCATTCAATTTCCCGGCGGAAAATCGCTGGGCGATGTGCACAATCTCAAAATGCGCTTCGATGCCGCCTACGCCAAAATGGCGATGGACGGCTCGCTGTGACCGGGACCTGATGCGCAGGCTGATCAATCAGCGGCCGGGAAGGGGCGGAGCCTTCATCTTGAGCGCACTGCCCTTCATCCTGATCGTGTGCGCCTATTTGTTCTATTCGCACGCGCGCCTGCTGGAGAATCCCGGCGATAAGCTGCTGCCGGCGCCCGCCACCATCGCCGCGACGGTTCATCAGTATGCCTTCGAGCAAGATGAACGCAGCGGCGACTATCTGTGGTGGACCGATACCTATGCAAGTCTCGTGAGACTGCTCACGGCGCTCAGCATCAGCGCCGTCATCGGTTTAGGTCTGGGATTGTCGCTCGGCGTCATTCCTTATCTGCGCGCCGCCATAGCGCCGTTCGTGGCCGCAATTTCGCTGATCCCGCCGCTCGCCGTGCTGCCAATTTTATTCATCGTCGCCGGGCTCGGCGAACTGGCCAAAGTCATTCTCATCATCATCGGGGTGGCGCCCGTGATCGTGCGGGATCTTGCCATGCGCGCGGGCGAGCTTCCCAACGAACAGATCATCAAGGCCCAAACCTTGGGCGCCTCTACCTGGCAGCTGGCGCTGCGCGTGGTATTGCCGCAATTGTGGCCGCGTTTGATCGATGCCTTGCGCTTGACCCTGGGGTCGGCATGGCTGTTCCTGATCGCGGCGGAAGCCATCGCCTCCACGGAAGGGTTGGGCTACAGGATCTTTTTGGTGCGGCGCTATCTGGCGATGGATGTGATCCTGCCCTACGTAGCCTGGATCACGTTGTTGGCGTTCACCATGGATTGGCTGCTGCGCTTGTTGCGCGCCAAGGCATTCGCGTGGGCCGAAGCTGCATGACGCAGGTAACCGTCAAGCACTTGTGGAAGGAGTACGGCAATCAGATCGTGCTCGAGAACGTCAATTTGCAGATCGACGATCACGAATTCGTGACCATCGTCGGCGCCTCGGGGTGCGGCAAGACGACCTTCCTCAAAATGCTTCTCGGCATCGAGACGCCGAGCCGCGGCCAGTTCCTCATCGACGGTACGCAGCTACCGGGCGAGCCGGGACCGGATCGCGGCATCGTGTTCCAGCGCTATTCGCTGTTTCCTCATCTTACCGTGCTGGATAACCTGCTCATGGGATTGGAACTGCGGGGCGCGCCGCTGCTCGGCCGCCTGTTCGGCGCGCGGCGCCGCCAAGCGCTCGACAAGGCGTTGCCTTTGCTCGAAGCCATTGGGCTCGACAGCGCAGCCGACAAATATCCCGCGCAGCTATCGGGCGGCATGCAGCAGCGTCTCTCCATTGCGCAGTCGGTCATCTGCGAACCGAAAATACTGCTGCTCGACGAGCCGTTCGGCGCGCTCGATCCCGGCATCACCGGTGATATGCACAGGCTCATTTTGAAGCTCTGGAACATGCACAAGATGACCATATTCATGGTGACGCACGATTTGAAGGAGAGCTTCGAATTGGGCACCCGCTTGTTGGTATTCGACAAGGTGCGCACCGATCCGCAGGCGCCGGAGGCCTATGGCGCGACCATCACCTACAACATTCCCCTCAAAGGCCATCGAACGTAAAGGAGCCTGTCTGAACGCTCAGACAGGCTCCCGCTCCGAAGGTGCGGCTTAGTTTGCAGATCCGGTGACGCTCGTGGTCAACGAGTTTGCACCGCTGCCATGTTGGGCATCCAATGCGCCGTTCGCGGTGACATTGTGTGCGCCCGCGCCGGCCGATTGATTGACGCTGCCCGCGAGGCTCGACGAAGTCGTCGGCTGCGCAGCGGGCGCCGGTGTAGCGGATGCAGGAGTCGATGCCGCAGGTTTCGACGCGGCGGCGCTCGACGGGACAGCGCTTGACGCGACGGCGCTTGACGCCGTAGTACCCGAGACGGCTGCACCAGTCGTGGCGGAATTGACGGCGCCGTCGACCTTGCCGGTGGCGTTGCCCGCGGCGCTGGCGGCGCCGTCTTTCGCGTCGCTGACCGTGCTCTTCGCCGTGTCGACCTTGTCTTTCGGGTCGACTTTTTTCACCGTGGTGCTCACCGGTTTGGTGTTGAGCGAGCCGGTGGTGCCGCTGAGCTGTCCCTGGGATGTGAAGCTGCCGGTGCCGCTCAATCCGCGTCCGCCCATACCGCTCAACCCGCCGCCAAAACCTCCGCCGAGCCCGCCGCCCAATCCGCCGCCGAGGCCTCCGGCATGCGCGGGCGCGGTGATCGCGAGGATGGTGGCCAAACCGGTGCTTGCAAATAGTTGTTTGGGATTCATGTCGTACTCCGTTTGGCTACGGCCATTCCGCAGCCTTCATAGTTGATACGACCGGGCGATGCGTTTTCTTCCCTCGGGAGGCCATATGTCAAACTGGCGCCGTATGAGCCAATGCCTCTGCACGTCGCAAGAAGGCGGGGGCCCTATCGTTTGACCAGCCCGGCGGGGTCGATGCGGTATTCGGCGCCCACCAAACCAAAGCCATATGTCAAATCGCGCCCCGGCTTCCCTAGATCGAGCGCGGATTTCGCCAATGCATCGACGGCGGCCGCGGCCTCGACGGGGCTCGGTGCGGACAATGCTCCCGCCAGCAGCGCGGCGACGATCGGCGAGGCAAAGGAGGTGCCGCGCACCGCTGCGTAACCGCCCTCGTTGCCGGCTGCAGCAAGGTCAGCACCGGGCGAGGCGAACATCACCTGTGGTCCGCGTGCTGCCTCGATCAAAACCTTGTTGTGGGCGTCCACGGCCGTGACCCCGACGACATGTGGATACGAGGCAGGATAGAGTGGCGGCGCCGCGGGACCATCGTTGCCCACCGCGGCCACGATCAAAAAACCCTGCCCGGTGAGCGCGGCCACTACGCGCTCCAGCATGAGATTCGCGGGGCCAACGAGGCTGACATTGATGACGGGCACGTGTTGGCGCACCAGCCAGTCGAACGCCGCGACCAGGGCGTCAACGGCTCCGCCCGTGGCCTTGCCGCAGTACACATCGGCGGCGAACAATTCCGCATCCGGCCGCACACCGCGAAACTTATCCGCCTGCCCGATGATCAGTGAGGCGACCGCGGTGCCGTGTGCGTCCGCGACGGGCTGGATACCGCAGCCCCAAGAATGCAGCAGCGACCGTTTGAATACGGCATGTTCAGTGTTGACGCCGCTGTCCAGCAATCCGACGCGTACGCGTACGCCCGGCTCATTCGCGATCGACTTAAGTTCCGGCGCGTCGGCCGGCAGCGGCGTGCTCGCAGCGGGGGACTGGCTCGCAGGCGGCTGGACAGCCGCCGCATCGACCATGCCGCTGCCAGTATAGATGTGATTGAAGTCGTAAGTGCCGTTTGGATCGGCCGCGCGCAATGCGCGCAACGCTTTCTTGGTGCTGAGCGAGTCCGGCGATCTGAACACCACGACACGAAGCCCTAGGCTCTCGATGACGTCTTCCCGCAACACCACGAAGTGCAGCGCCTGGGCACGCGCCAACGCATCTTCGCTCGGCGAGAGCGCCAGGATTTCGCCGCGCACCAGCGGATTGCCGTGATCGTCGACATCGATGGTCTTGGGATTGGCGCGCACCATGCGCGTGATCTGCAAACCGCGCAGCTCGCTCAATGCGGCTTGGGACCCGGATTGCACGTCATTCAGAGTCTGATCCAACGCGCTCAGCGGCCGCGACAGCGCCGGCACGACAGGCAGGCGGATCTGAGCGCCGGCCGCGGGGGCAATCAGCGTCAGTGCTAAGCTAGGCAGCAGAAACAGTCGCATGACGAATTATCTCTCACAATGGCTGGAAGAATCACTCCGCATCGATCGTCTTATTCATGAATACGAGCGCAGCGTCACAAAACATCCATGAACAGATCATCGCCTTGCTGCCGCGATTGCGCCGCTTTGCGCGTAACTTGACGCGTGACCCGCATGATGCGGATGACATTTTGCAGATCGCCCTGGAACGGGCGCTGACGCGGTTGGATCAATGGCAGCGCGAGGCGCGATTGGATAGCTGGATGTTCAAGATTGTCAGGAACGCATGGATCGACGAGGTGCGCTCGCGCGGCAGGCGCGCTAAGATTTTCCTCGCGGAAGAGATGGGTGCGGACGTCGGGGTCGACACCGCGGACAAGCAGGCGACTCTCATGTCCGTGCAGGCTGCCATGCTGCGCCTGCCCGAGCAGCAACGAGAGGCGGTGAGTTTGGTGTTGATCGAGGGCTTGCCGTACCAGGAGGCCGCAGACGTGCTGGACGTGCCGATCGGCACGCTGACCAGCCGGCTGGCACGAGGCAGGGAAGAGTTGCAGGCACTGTTGGGCCCGGAGGAAACCGCATGACCATTTCCGATGAAACTCTCATGGCATTTGCGGACGGGGAGTTGGACGAGGCCGCGCGCGCCGCCGTCGAAGCTGCCATGCGCGAGGATCCGGAGGTATCGAAGCGCATCGCGCGTCACCGTGCACTTCGCGCGCGCCTGCAGGCGGGATTTGCCGCCGAGCTCTCGGAACCCGTTCCCGAGCGATTGACGGCGGTGCTGCGCGGAGTTCCGAGCGCCACAGCCAGCAACGTCGTGGACCTGCAGAATGCACGTGCAGCGATGGCAAGGGCGGCGCAAGCGCGCGCCGCGAAGGTGCGCGACGGCGAAGACGGTCCCCGGGCCAAAGCATCCTGGGGGACGGCAGGCTCCATAGCGGCGGGTGTGCTGCTCGGATTGGCGATCGGATACGGCATGTGGAGTCAGGGAAGCTTGCCGATCGGCCGCAGCGCGGCGGGGCCGCTCGTGGCCAATGGATCGCTTGCCGGCGCGCTCTCGCATCAGTTGACGACCGAACAAGCCGGCGCAGCCGAGGTGCATATCGGCGTCAGCTATCTGGCAAAGTCCGGCGAGTATTGCCGCTCGTTCACGCTTGCCGGCACGGCAACGACATCGGGCATCGCCTGCCGGCATGCGGCGGAGTGGCAGATTCACGCCTTGACGCAGGAGGCTGCCCCCGAGGGCGGCGCCTATCGAACCGCCACATCGGCGCAGCCGCCCATCATCCTCAAGATGATCGAGGACCAGATTCAGGGCGAACCGCTCGACTCGGCGGGCGAGTCGGCCGCGCGTCAACACGAATGGCAACCCCCCAAATAGGGGTGCCGCCGGTGGCAAAATCTTGCTGCCAAATTTTTCCGATGAGGCTACGCTATCGCGCACAAAGCAGGAGCCCACCGCCATGGACAAGACCGACAGCATGGATATGCCGAGCAGCTCGCAGCAGCAGAAGGGACGCGTGGCGCGAATCATTTCGGCTGCCGCCGCGTTGGACGGTATTTCCAAGTTCGCGATCGTCTGCGTTTTCTTCGCCTGGTTCTTCCTCGATACCTTGGTCGTCAGTGTAGGGTCGCTCAAGCACGGCGTCCGTTTCTTCGATGCCGGCGCCGTCATTGCCGATCCCACCCGGATGTTTTTTTCCATCGATACATCCTTCGGCGTGCTGCTGTTCGCGCTACTTTGCTGCCTGTGCTTGATTGCGCCGCTGGCGCCGCACCTTTGGCGCAATCGTGTTGCCTGGGTCGGCTATCTCGTTCCCCTGGCGTTGATCGTCGTGTGCGGGCTGCTCTTGTATTCGAAGACCTCCGGTGAAATTCTGGCCACGCCCAGCGATGCGGGCGGCCTGCGCAGCAGCGTGATGAGCTTGGCTAACAAAATACTGCAGCGTGGCAGCGATCTGGTCTCGCGGCACATCGCGGTGGGCGCGGGTGGCTACGTGGCGCTGTTCGGCAGCTTGGTACTCGGCTACCAGGGATTTCGACGATTCCCGCGCAAGCCTGTTTAAGCGGCCGGGCGCCGCGCGTACAGTGAGTCCGGAGGAATACGCCGCGCTGGATGCCACCGAGTTGGCCGCCCTGGTACGGCGCGGCGAGGCAACGGCAGTGGAACTGGCCGAGGCCGCCATCGAGCGGATCGAGGCGCTCAACGGCGAGCTCAATGCCGTGATCGAGCGAAGCTACGATTCGGCGCGAACGGCGGCTGCATCGATGGACCGACGTCTACCCCTTGCCGGTGTTCCGTTTCTCGCGAAAGACGTCAATATCGATGTCAAGGGTCTGCACCTCACGCATTCTTGCCGTTGGCTCGAGGGCCTGCCGGTCGCCGAACGCGACGCGCCGCTCGCGTCGCGCTGGCGGGCCGCCGGACTGACCATTCTCGGCCGCACGAATACGCCCGAGTTCGCCGGCGAATTCGTCACCGAGCCGACCTGGCGCGGCGCCACGCGCAATCCCTGGGATTTGACCCGCACGCCGGGCGGATCGAGCGGCGGTGCTGCCGCGGCCGTGGCCGCAGGCATGGTGCCGATGGCGCATGCCACGGATTCCGGGGGTTCGATACGCGTGCCGGCTGCCGCCTGCGGCCTGGTGGGACTCAAGCCGAGCCGGGGCTTGGTGCCGGTTGGCCCGCATCATGATGAGCTGGCCGGCGGCCTGGACTGCGAGCATGTCTTGACCCGGACCGTGCGGGACTCAGCGCTGATGCTGGATCTGACAGGCGGAGCCGAGCCGGCATCGCGGACCGCGGTGCGGCGCCCGAATATGCCATTCCTGGCCGCCCTCGACGGCGGCAGGCCGCATTTGCGGATCGGCATGGCGTTGCGAGCGCCGGGGGGTGCGCTGCCCACGGAGGAGATCGGCGCGGCTGTCGAGCGGGCGGCCGCGCTCTTGGAAAAGGCGGGTCATCGCATCAGCGATTTCCAGTACCCATCCGCCGCCGCCGAAATCGCACCCGCGGCAGCGGTGGTCTGGATGAGCGCGACCGCCGAGGAAATCGATCATTTGCGCAAGTTCGTCGGCCGGGCACCGCGTCCGGAGGAACTCGAGGCGCTTACCTGGGCCTGCATCGAGATGGGTGAACACTGTTCCGCCATCGACTACGCACGCGCGCGCCGCGCGCTCACCGGCGCCACGCGCGCCATGTCCGAGGCGAGCCGGCAATTGGATGTGCTCTTGTTGCCGACCACTGCGCTCTGTGCGGTGCCGACGGGCAGCATCGACGGGCGTACCGCAAATTTCACGCTCGATCGGTGGAACGAGGATTCCTACCGATTCGCACCTTACACCGAATTGTTCAACGTCACCGGGCAGCCCGCTATTTCTCTGCCGTTGGCGCAGTCTGGCGAGGGACTGCCGATCGGCGTGCAGCTCGCAGCGCCGCTCGGCGAGGATGCCACGCTGCTCAGCTTGGCTGCGTGGTTCGAGCGTGAGCTGCCGTGGAAGGACCGATTGGCCGAATTGGGCCGCCGGTTCTTGGCTGCGCGCAACGCCTCGCCGCCCGCGTCAGTGCGGTGAATGGCCCGCGGCGAGCGCTTTCTGCTCGCTTCGACGCGCCGTCAAAATCGCCTCGGTGTAGCCATTTGGCTGTTCGCGTCCCCGGAAGACGAGATCGCAGGCGGCCTGAAAGGCGACGTTGCTCCCTGAGTCTTCCGTCAACCGACGATACGCGGGATCGCCGGCGTTTTGTTTGTCGACGACGCGAGCCATGTCGTTGAATGACTGCAGGACTTGAGATTTGCTGCAAATCCCGTGGCGCAGCCAGTTGGCAACGTGCTGACTCGAGATGCGCAGCGTGGCCCGATCCTCCATGAGCGCGACGTCATAGTAGTCGGGCACCTTGGAGCAGCCAACGCCCGCATCGACCCAACGCACCACATACCCCAAGATGCTCTGGGCGTTGTTGTTGAGTTCCTCGGTAACCTCCGCGGCGCTCCAAGCGGGTGTCTTCGCCAGCGGCGGCGTGAGTATCTCGCCGAGCGCGGCGCGCGGCCGTTTCGCCAACTCGCTCTGGACTGCCGCGACGTCCACCTGATGATAGTGCAACGCGTGCAGGGTCGCGGCCGTGGGGGAGGGCACCCACGCGGTGTTGGCGCCCGCCTGTGGGTGAGCGACCTTCGCCTTCAGCATGTCGGCCATGAGATCCGGCATCGCCCACATGCCCTTGCCAATCTGCGCATGCCCGCGCAGGCCACAGGCCAGACCGATGTCGACGTTCTGCCGCTCATAAGCGTCCAGCCACACCGCCTTTTTGAGATCGGCTTTGCGAGGCACCACTCCGGCTTCCATGGACGTATGGATTTCGTCTCCCGTGCGATCCAGGAACCCGGTGTTGATGAATACAACACGTTCACGGGCCGCTCGGATGCATTCCTGCAGGTTGACGCTGGTGCGGCGCTCTTCGTCCATGATGCCGATTTTCAGGGTATTGGCCGCGAGGCCCAGAATCTTCTCCAGCGCCGCGAACACCTCGACTGCGAAGGAAACTTCATCGGGTCCGTGCATTTTCGGCTTCACGATGTAAACCGATCCGGCGCGCGAATTCCTGTGGGCGCCGTCGCCGCGCAGATCGTGCATGGCAATCAAGCTGGTGAGCGCTGCGTCGATGAAGGTTTCCGGGATTGGCCTGCCGCCCAACGCAACGATGTCCGAGAGCATGTGGTGACCAACATTGCGCACCAGCATGAGACTTCTGCCCGGCAACACCAGATCCTTGCCTGAGGGGGTCTTGTATTGGCGATCCGCGTTCAGCCGGCGCAGCAGCGCGCCGCCGGCTTTTTCAACGCGTGCCTCGAGATTGCCGCGCATCAGGCCGAGCCAATTGCGGTACACATGGATCTTGTCTTCGGCGTCCACCGCGGCCACCGAGTCCTCGCAGTCCTGGATCGTGGTGATCGCAGACTCGATCACCACGTCGCTGATGCCGGCTGAGTCGTCGCGGCCGATGTGATGGGTGCGATCGATGTGCAATTCGACGTGCAGGCCATGGTGCACCAGCAATACGACCGAAGGTGAGGAACTGTCCCCTTGAAAACCGCGGAAAGCGGCCGGGTCTTTCAGCCCGGTTATCGTGCCGTTCCGCAAATGCACCTCGAGGTTCGCCTCGCCCGGCTGGTAGTTGACGGCGTCCCGGTGCGAGCCGGCGGCGAGTGCGAAATATTTGTCCAGAAAATCGCGGACGAACAGGATCACCTTCGCGCCTCGCTGCGGGTTGTATTTGCCGCCGCGCGGCGCCCCGTCCTCCGGAATGGCGTCCGTGCCGTACAAGGCATCGTACAAGCTCCCCCATCGAGCATTGGCGGCATTGAGTGCATAGCGAGCGTTGCTGACCGGTACCACCAACTGGGGGCCGGCGATGTGCGCAATCTCCGCATCGACATTGGCGGTGCTGACCTTGAAGCTGGGTTTCTCGGCCGCCAGGTATCCGATCTCGGTTAGAAATGCGCGGTACGCAGCCGGATCGAATCCTGGCCCGGGACTTTGTCGATGCCATGCGTCAATTTTCGACTGCAGTTCATCGCGACGGCGCAGAAGCGCGGCGTTGCGCGGCGCGAACTGCGCGACCAGGCCGGCAAACCCGTGCCAGAAATCATCCTTTTGGACGCCGGTGCCGGGGATTACCTCGGTGTTGACGAAGTCGTACAAGCTTTTGTCGATCGTAATTTTATCAATGGTAATGGTGGGTCGCATGGGCTCGGTCTCTGATGTCGGAGGTCATCATTTTGCGTCAATTCGACCAAATCGGGTATGTTAATCGAAGTGCGCAACATCGAGATCAAAGCGCGTGTCGAGAGCCTCGAATTGCTGGCAACCAGGGCCGCGGCAATAGCCACCGGCGGCCCC
>Ga0302326_10001703_pt1 | contig 55222 bp, 52 predicted proteins | sample Palsa_T0_3_FD_202264 | JGI IMG/M metagenome (GOLD analysis project Ga0302326, IMG submission 202264) | Peat permafrost microbial communities from Stordalen Mire near Abisko, Sweden - Palsa_T0_3 | ecosystem: Environmental > Terrestrial > Soil > Palsa > Peat permafrost | place: Sweden: Abisko...
CGTACCCTCCCGTAGAACCATCCGCCAACAGGCGTACCCACATTTGAATAACGCATACGGTCAGCCGTCAGACTTCTCACGATACCAAACCAAACCTGTATCCATATGAAACGAACCCTATTGACCTTCACCATTGCCGCCGGCCTCCTTGCGCTCGCTCCGGGCGCCCGGGCCGACCACTGGGACGACGACTTCCATGCCGATATCCACAGCCTCTGGGAGTGGCAGAACCATCTGCAAGACGAAGCCTCCCATCGTGGCGACCGCCATATCCGCGACGAACTGGACGGTACCCGTGCCGGGCTCCAGGACGCCGAACACCAAATACACGACCGCCGTTACCACAACGACCGTGTCCGTGGTGAACTCGACGGCCTCCGCGACCAACTGCATCACATCAGTGATGAATTGCACTGGCGCGGTGAGGTCCATCACCGCCCGGGCTTCATCATCGAGTTTCGCTAAAACGAAGCCCTGCCACCCCGCGTCCCCACACGCGATCCCGCCGGTCTACGTAGGATGCCGGCGGGGTCGCGTTCGCGTTTTAGGGATGCCACCTCCCGGGTCGGGTGGGCGTCCCGCCTGCCGGGGAGGCGGAAGGGAGCAGTGGAAGGCAGGTAATGGGCGAGCAGCGTTCAGGCGTCTCGCCTGAACCTATCGTACGCACCCGTTGGCATAGGATCCGGCGAGACGCCGAATTCGGCAGGTGGGACGCCGACCCCACCCGGGAGGCTGCCGCCGTGCCCGCTCGCCGCCACCCACCGCGAGGTCACGCTGCCGCCCGCGTCCACTTTTTCGGCGACAATCGCTAAGCCTTCGCGCAATCTCACGGCCCTTTCGCAATCCCTTCTCCCTATGGCCGATCAATTCACCGATCTATCTTCTCAATCCTGGTTTGGCCGCATTGGCGGGGCCTTCATGGGCTTCTTCTTCGGCATCTTCGCCGTGCTCGGCTCCATCGTCCTGCTTACCTGGAACGAAGGGCGCGCCGTCACCACCGAAAAGAGCCTCAAGGAAGGCGCCGCCGCCGTCATCTCCGTGGCCTCCGATACGATCGCCCCCGGCAACGACAAAAAGCTCATCTACCTGACCGGCGACGTGGCCGCGGGTGACGTCATCCACGATCCGCTCTTCAACCTCAGCGCCACCGCCCTGCGGCTCACGCGGCACGCCGAGATGTACCAGTGGAAACAAGAAGAGCACCACGACACGCACAACAAACTCGGCGGCGGACAAGAGACAGTGACGACCTACACCTACAGCAAAGAGTGGTCGGACAAACCCGTCAATTCCTCGACCTTCAAACATCCCGAGGATCATACCAACCCCACGTCGTTTCCCGTCCAGGCAGCAACCACCCTCTCCGCGAAGGCGACGCTCGGTGCGTTCAAGATTCCGCCACCGATCATCGCCAAAATGCAAGGTGACGCGCCCCTCGCGGCGGGCGCCGACGTGCTCGCGCCACTGTCGCCGGCCCTTAAAGCGAAGGCCAAAGTCACCGACGATGGCATCTACATCGGCGGCGATCCCGCCACTCCGGCAGTCGGTGATGTCCGCGTCAGTTTCCTGGTGCTCAACCCGGGGACCTTTAGCATCCTGGCCCAGCAGAACGGCGACACCCTCGCGCCGTATCCCGCAAAAGCGGGCCGCGAAATCGAGCGCGTGGAATCAGGGACCGTCAGCGCGGAAAGCATGTTTCAACATGCCGAGAGCGAAAACCGCCTCATTACCTGGCTCGTGCGCCTCGGTGGCTTCATTCTCATGTTTATCGGTTTCGCCGCCATCCTCAATCCGCTGAAGGTCCTGGCCGACGTGATCCCATTCGTTGGGTCCATCATCGGTTTCGGCACCGGCCTGATTGCCGGCATGCTGGCCTTCGCGGGCTCGCTGGTCGTCATCGCCATCGCCTGGCTCTTCGTTCGACCACTCCTCGGAGGCACCCTGCTCGTCATCGCGCTGGCCGCCGTCATCCACGGCTTCATCCGCGTGCGCCAGCATCATCTGGCAGCCACGGCGGCTGCGCCGAGGTAGGGCGCACTGGCGCAATTCAGGTAGGGCGCATTGGCCTCAATGTGCCGGAAGCGGGCGGGATTTCCTCGCGCGAAGCGCCAGATGCGGACGCTTGGGGCCAAGCGTCCCTACCCTCTGCAACCTACCTTGCGGCCATTCAGGTAGGGCGCATTGGCCTCAATGCGCCGGGAGCGGGTGGCTTTTCCTCGCGCGAAGCGCCAGACGCGGACGCTTGGGGCCAAGCGTCCCTACCTTCTGTCCCTACCTTGCGGCCGTTCCGGAATTGACGCCCCATCTCGTAGCCACCACGATAAGGCAATGCGCCGGCGCCGCACGCTTCCGCACGAGCCACCTCCGTGGATCGATCCTGCCCGGGAAATCTGGTTCCTGACGATCTGCTGTCGCTTTCGCTGGCTGCCACAACTGACCTTGCCGGCACGGGCGAAAGCAATTTTGGAGACAGTCGCTCACCGTCATGAATCCGGGCTCTGGCACACACATCTCTTTCTCCTGATGCCAGACCATGCCCATGGCTTGTTCAGTTTTCCTCCCGATGGTGACGGTATGGAAAAATTGATCCGTGATTGGAAACGATGGGTGGCGCGTACCCACGACGTGAAATGGCAGAAACGCTTCTTCGATCATCGTCTGCGCGGCGAGAAAAGCGTCCGCGAGAAAGCTGATTACATTCTGGTGAATCCAGTGCGAGCGGGCTTGGTCGACCGCTGGCAGGATTGGCCGCATCTCTGGATACCTGACGATGCGATCTTCACCGGATTCCACAGATAATTAAGTGGAAATCGAGCCAGGGCGCACTGGCTCAGCACGTCCACAAGGTCGGGCGCACTGGCCGCAATTCAGGTAGGGCGCATTGGCCTCAATCCATTCAGGTAGGGCGCACTGGCCCCAGTGTGCCAGGAGCGGGGGGCGTCTCCTCATGCGACGCGCAAACCACGGACGCTTGGGGCCAAGCGTCCCTACCTTGTGGCCCTACCTTGCGCCTCTGCCTTCAAATCACGTTCTCGAGGAGCGCCAGCGCGGGGCCATCGCCGACTGGGTCGGGTGGGACGGCGACCTCGCGGCCCGGCAGTGCTGTGGGCTGCGGCTGCGTGTCGCCGGCGCCGGGCTCGACCGCACCGGAGGCTGGCGGCGGTCCGGGCGGATGATGCTGCGGGCCGTTTCCGCCGGGAGGCTGGTTGCCGGGTTGCGGGCCGCCGGGCATGGGACGTTGATGCTCCATCGGTCCGCGGTCAAAACCGCGCGGGCCGGGACGGAACGATTGCGGGCCAGGTTGCGGCCCTCGCTGCTGCTCACGGAATCCATCGCGGCCATCCTGCGACCACGGACGGTGCGAATAGCGGCGGTCGCCCCACGGTCCGGGCTGCGCCCCACCGTGCCCAAATTCCTGTCCGCCGCCCTGGCCAAACGAATGATGGTGTTCGCCCGACATCCCCGGTCCACCGCCCTGTCCATGGTGCGCGAAGCGTTCACCACCAAAGCCTCCACCAAATCCATGGTGATGATGCCCGCCCCACTGTCCACCACCCTCATGTCCACGATGCGCGAACTGCTCGCCGCCAGGTCCTCCACCAAATCCATGGTGATGGTGCCCGCCCCACTGTCCGCCGCCCTCATGTCCATGATGCGCAAAGCGTTCGCCGCCAAAGCCTCCACCAAATCCATGGTGATGATGCCCACCCGGTTGTCCACCACCCTCATGTCCACGATGCGCGAAGCGTTCGCCGCCAAAGCCTCCACCAAATCCATGGTGATGATGCCCACCCGGTTGTCCGCCGCCCTCATGTCCACGATGCGCGAAGCGCTCGCCGCCAAAGCCTCCACCAAATCCATGGTGATGATGCCCGCCCCATTGTCCACCGCCTTCATGTCCGTGATGCGCGAAGCGCTGGCCGCCAAAGCCTCCACCAAATCCATGGTGATGGTGCCCGCCCGGCTGTCCACCGTCCTGACCACGATGGGCGAACTGCCCGCCGCCAGGTGCTCCGCCAAACCCGTGACGGTGGTGCTCACCCGACATTTCCTGGCCACCCTCCGGTCCATGATGCGCGAAGCCCTCGCCGCCAGGTCCTCCGCCAAATCCGTGGTGGTGATGCCCCTCTCCTCCCTGCGGCCCATTCTGGGCAAATCCTTGTCCACCAGACTCACCAAACTCGTGGTGATGGTGGTGCTCACCCGGCGTCCCCGGTCCACCTTGTGGACCGTTTTGGGCAAAGCCCTGTCCCGGGAATCCGTGGTGATGATGCGGCTGGCCATCGGCTTGCGGACCGCCCTGCTGCGGTCCCCGGTTCTGCGGGCCGGGCACCGCCGGCGGCGGCTGGCCACCGGGCGCTCCTGGCGGCGGCGCGTTCTGCGCAAGCTGCGGCGGCGGGTTTTGTCCAAACTGCCGGCGCTGGATCCACCACGGTCCACCCTGCCCGGGCACCGCGCCAAAAGGACGTTGAAAACGCGGCTGGCCCGGCGCCGCCGGTGCCTGGTTCCCCGGCGTTCCCGGCTGGGCGTCCCCACCCTGCGGCGGGCGCAACCGTTGGGCGCCTGGCGGCAGCAATTCATCGCGCGTCAACTTGCCAGTGCCGCTGCGATCGAGCTTTTTCAGCACCTCCGGCGCATTCTTCATTTCCTCGGCATCGATCACCCCGTCGTGATTGGTATCGAGCGCGTCGAACAGCGATTGCGAGAGCATGAGCCGCTCCCCAAAGCCCTGGCCACGCGAACCGCCCGGTTGCTGCGGGCCACCATCGCGGCGACCACGCGATGGCGGTGCCGGGGCATTCGGAGGCGCGGGCGCCCCCGGCGGCGTGGGCGGCGCTGGCGGCGGAGTCGTGGCGCTGTCCTGTGCGCAGAGGGACCCGGCAGGCAGGGCCATCGCGATGGCGGTAAGGAGGATGGTATTCCGGTACTTCATAGGGCGTGATCGGTTAATGGGGAGGCGCCGCGACCGGCGGCCTTCTGATCATTAAACGCCGCCCGCGGAATTTGTTGTGTAACAAATCCCGATTTTTTTCGCAAGCTCGGTTGGAGGGGGGGTGGTTGCCGGCTGGCGCCAAAGTTTCTAGTTTGCCCCTCCCGCGCCTGCGGGACCGTGGGCGTCTCGCAAGGCCTCGGCTCTGGTTTCGGGTTTCCAGCATCGCTGCTCCCGCGCCTGCGGGACAAGACGAGTCCGGCATAGCGCAGCGGAGCCAGGTTTCGGGTTCTCAGGTAGGGACGAATGGCCTCATTCGTCCGAGGCGTGCGCCTGAGGCGCGCGCCCTGCCCATCGTCCCATTGTCCGATTGTCTCCCCATCCGATCCGTTCCGATCTCCCATCTCCGATCTCACGCCACTGCCACCACCGGGTCTTCAGTAAAGTGCAACCGCACCGTCCGCGGTTTGTCCTCCGGTTCGAAGTAGCCGGTGACCGCATCCGCGATCATACGATCGAGTTCCGCGAAGGAATCGCCCTGCGTGGCAATTCCGCCCCCGCCCGGTGCATTCCAGCGCGCCACGAATCCTCCGGTTTCCGAGCACGGCTCAATGATAAACGTGATCTCTTGCATGAGTTCAGCCTATCGCCTCTCCGAGGTCTCGTCCACACCCTGAAGTGGGTGGAACTCCGAGTTGTCTCATCGTCCCATCGTCTGATTGTCCTCAATGCTAGAGCGGCGAATCCACCCGTGCAAACGCCGCGCGCACATCGGCATCGAGCTGCGCGGGTGCGCGGCCATCCAGCAGGACGCCGAGGTACTTCGCGCAGACCTTGGTCGGGTCCACGTTTCCCGGGGTCGTTGGCGGCGGCGGCGCGGTCGGCATGTGCAGATTGCTCGGGTAACGGATCATCCCGTTGCCCACATCCACCACTCCCGGCAGCTTCCGGAAGGCGGCGATCTCCGCCTCGTACTTCTGGAAGGCCGCGTCGTAGGCCCGGGCCGCCGCCTCAAAGTTCACCCACTGCTTTCGCTCCTCGTGAATGGCGTCGAAATACTTCTTCAGCCGCGTCGCCTTCCCGTCGCCGTCCAAGTGCATGAAATAGAAGACCAGGGCATGCGAGGAGAAATACCGGTTCGGCAGATCGAGAATATCCGGCGGAATGCCCGTGCCAACCGAGCGGGGGATGGGAGCTGATTCGGACGCAGCCGCCGTCGCCTTGGCCGGATCAAACCCCAGGTCCGTAATCGGCCGGCGTTGCGTGATGGAAGTCGTGTAGCCCCACAGATCCTCGGCCCCGACCCAATGCGGCGGGGCGCTGGCCCGCATCATGATCCCGCGCATTTTCACCTTCCCGGCATTGCGGCGCATTTGTTTGAAGCCTTCGAGGGCGCCGGTGACATTGTAGCGGCCACTGTCGTAGGGCAGATGCGCGGTATATTCGGCCAACCCCTCGGCCATCCAGATGGGCATGTATTGCAGATAGTCGTGCATCATCTGATGCGTGACTTCGTGGGTGATGGTCTCGTTGTTGACCGGGCCGCCGAGGAAATACTCGTTCCCGCGCGAGCGCAGCCCGACTTCCTCGAAGGGAATCCGGAATACGCCATCCTTGAGTGAATAAAGGCCGCCGGACCATTCCGGCGCGCCGGTGGCCAGGTATTGCTGCCGGGTGGGAAAGAGCTGCGCCCGAAAGATCCGGCCATCTTCGGGCCAGGGATTGATGCCCCAGGGCAGTTTGGAAACCAGCTCGTAAGTGCTCTCGAAGGTCCGGCAGATCTGCGTCATCGAATTCGAGCCCAGCTTTACCGGGGTGGTGAACTCGAAATGCCCCGATCGATAGACGCAACGGCCCGGCAACTCCTGGACGACCTGGATGGTCATCGACATCAGCGGCTCGCTGATCGACATGGGCAGGTAACGTTTCTCGGCCGGCAACCGCCCGGTATCCGGCGCGAGCGTGACGAGCGCCGGGGGCGCCGGTGCCGGTGTCGGGCCCGGACGGTTGGCTGGAGCTATCGGCAACTGGGCCACCACCACCGGTCCGAAACCAAGCACCCCCACCAGCCAGCATCCGCCAGCCAACATCCCCGCCAGACGCGATGCCCTCGTCCACGCTCTCGATCCCAAACTCGATTTGGGATCGATACTGCGGGCGCAACTCCATTGCGCGCGGGAGGTATCAGGTAAATCCACCTTATGTCCTCGGGAAATGTGACCACTCATGGCGGAGGAGGATAAGCATAAACCCGCGTGGCATCCAGCTTTAGAACCTGCCGTGCACTGACTGGACTTTCGGGTGCGGCGCGCCTTGGGTAGGGCGCATTGGCCTCAACGCGCCGGGAGCGGGTGGGACTTCCTCGCGCGACGCGCCAGATGCGGACGCTTGGGGCCAAGCGTCCCTACCTTGTGGCCGTTCAGGTAGGGCGCATTGCCTCAGTTCATTCAGGTAGGGTGCATTGGCCCCAATGCGCCACGGACGAATGGGGCCACATTCGACAGGCTCAGTGCAGGCATTGCGCCCTACCTTAGCACGCGGAGGGGTCATGCTGATATTTGTTGATGATTTCGGGCAATTGGCGATGAGGAGTGGGCCTTATTGGCTTAATCCGGCTTAATCCACCTTAATCCAATTTAATTGCCGGGGGTGAAGGGCGGGGCGAATGACGGATGACCCGTTCGTCCCGCAGTCGCGGGATCAGGGCAAGCCGGCCCAGGGGCGGCGACGGCGCAATGAGGCCAAATTCGACAGGCTCAGTGCAGGCATTGCGCCCTACCTTAGCACGCGGAGGGGCCATGATGATATTTGTTGATGATTCAGGCAATTTAGGGCGGGGCAGAAAAATATTACGTTCGATATACCTGGATTGCCGGTGGCCGCCGCCACCGCCCCTTTCGGGGCAATCCCGCATCGGCGGGATTGGCTTCTCGTTCCACTCGGATTGCCTTGATTGGCGGATGGCTCGGGTGACTGATCGTTGATGGTTTATACGAGTTCGCGATGATAGAAGGAAAATCAAAAGACATCGGCAGGATCTAATTTGGAGTTATATATTACGTGCGCTAGCCTGGCATTTTTCGAAGGGAAAAGGCAAGCAAAAAATAGCAATTTTTTGAGGGTGAAAGGAAGCTTATCCGTATCAGGAGTTATCCGTAGTTATCAGCGTTTATAAGCTATCGCTACGCGGAGTGGGGGTAACCACGAAATACACAAAATACACGAAAAGGGGTTCCCACGATGAACGGGCCGAGGTCACCGGCGGGGTGCGGGTTCCGGATGTGGCGGCGGCCATGGCGCTGGAGCGGCGTCTGGACCCCGCTCAGGTGCTGGTGCGGCACCAGGAAAGGGTGGCGCGCGCCTTGTGCGCAGTTCTGGATCGCGCGTTGAAAATCCCCGGCGTCGGTTGATTTACTTCCCGAGGGCGGGCGCGAGGCGGCGGGCCACGCGCGGCCAGTGCTTTCGGGCGAGATCGCATTCCCAGACGCGGACGACCTTCCAGCGTTCTTATCTTCTCGCCGAATTCTACATCATCTGTTAGCTGGAAGGATGCCCTCTGGAAAGAAATGGACGCGGGATGAGTTGCTCGTTGCACTCAACCTTTATCACAAACTGACGTTCGGTCAGCTTCATGCCCGGCAACCGGCGATCGTCGCTCTCGCCGGGAAACTCGGCCGGGGGGCGAACAGTTTGGCGATGAAGCTCTGCAATCTAGCGTCGCTCGACCCTGCCTTGCAGCTTCGGGGCATCAAGGGTTTGCCGGGCGCAAGTTCGCTCGATCGCGCAGTCTGGAAGGAGTTCCATGCGGATCTGAATGAGACGGTCCCCGCGAGCGAAGAGGCGCTCCGTCAGCTATTCGGAGCCGGCGAAGAGAGTGACCTTGAGGTGCTTCCAAAGGAGGGCGTGCGCATTCGCAAGCGGCCGCCGGCCGGCCCTTCCGAAACCGTCGCCACTGTAAAGCAGCGGCGCGGCCAAGAATACTTCCGAGATGCGGTGCTGAATAATTTCGGCGGACGTTGTGGTGTCAGCGGACTACCGATCCGCGAATTATTGATCGCGTCACACATCTTGCCCTGGGGCTCGCACCCTGCTGAGCGCTGGAACGTTCGCAACGGCATTGCGTTGTCCCGACTCCATGACGCCGCATTCGACCGTGGTCTGGTTACGTTTGACGACCAGTACAAGCTACAGCTCTCACCGCGTTTAAAAGCAGAGCTTTCGCAGACCGCGGTGTTCGCCAATTTCGGCGAGTATGCCGGGCAACCGCTGCGGTTGCCAGACGATGCGGCTCTTCCGGAGCTTTCGTTTCTGGCAGAACACCGAGCGAAAATCTTCAAGAAATCGTAGATACACGAAGAAACGCGGCTAGCTCCTGCAAGACGCCGGTCCGATGGCTGTCAAATGTTTCGACGCCAGCGTCGTTCAAACCTTGCTCTTCGCCTCCGCCAGTTGGGGGGAATTTGATGGTTGGCATCGCGTATTACTTTTCCGGGTTAACTCAACCAGAGGATTTTGATCTCCCTTTCCACCACCTTAAACTCCGGATCGCCCGTAACGAGTTCCGCCTTCTTTTCCCTGGCGAGCGCCGCGGCGAAAGCGTCAGCGAGGCTGAGGGGATGCCGGGCTTTCAGGTCAGCGGCGAGATCGGCGAGGCGCCGGTCAGCGGCGTGAAATTCGATGGGCAGGCCGTGGAGGACTTCGGCGGCGGCGGCCCAGGCGCCGGCGCCGTCCTTGCGCAGGAGCATGTATTTTACCTCGGCGTAATTGACCTCCGTCATGTGCAGCGGCTTGTCGCTGCCCGCCGCCTTGTTGAGCAGCTTCTCCACGGCCTCGGCCCCCGGTTCATCGCGGAAATAGGCGAGCAGGGCGTAGCTATCAAGAACGATGCCGGGCATTTCTGCGCTCCTCCAGGGTGCGTTCTTCCTGTTTGTGGGCGGCCCACTCGTCGGCCAGGGGCCTGGAGCCTGTCTTTCGTTTGACGATCCCCCGCCCATGCCCGATGAGCTTCGCGGTGACCGGCTTGAGCAGGATGCCATCCGGTGTGGCCGTGACGATGGCGCGCGTACCCTCTTCAATCTGGAATTCCTTGCGCAACCAGCTTGGGATGACGACCTGCCCCTTGGTGGTGAAGGAGACGGTGTCGTTTTTGGAAGTGGGATTCACAATTCTTTTCCTACCTTTCTATTAATGTATGTCAATGACAAAGATTTCCTACTTTTCAGGAAATGGATTTTAGACGGCGTCTGGCTTGCGCCATAAAGCCGGCGCAAGGCGTCCGCCACCAATTCGGCGCTCGCTGAATGATGAGTCCCCCAGTCGCTGACGATTTGTGCCCGGCGGGGGCGCGTGCGGTGCCCGGCGCCCCCGCCGGGCACGAGTCGTACACGATTGAGGAATCACTATTGAGCGAGTGCCAAGTTCGTGGCGAGTTTTCGGCGGGGGCGCTCCCGCAATTGCGGGACGAGGGCGCGCGCGCTCCCCGGAAGGCCGCTGGCAAACGAACAGTTTCGGCTAAGGGCGTCTAAGAGCATTGCTCGACGCGGGGCGGCGGCTGGCTAGATTCGCGGCATGTCGCGCATGCTCACTTTTGCCGTTGCCGCTCTTGCGGCGATTGTGGCCGGTTTCGCGCCGTCGGCGCGGGCGGATGACTTGAAGGCGATGGAAGGAAAGTGGCGGATGCAGTCGGTCGAGGCGGACGGGAAGGCGGTCGATCCAGGTGAGTTGAAGGACCAGGAACTGACGATCACCGATGGCCGCTATAGCGTGATGACGAAGGACGGGCCGGATGCCGGGACGCTAAAGCTGGATGAAGCGCAGAATCCGCGGACGATGGATGCGACGCGGACGGAAGGATTCGAGGCGGGCAAGGTGGTGAAGGCGATCTACAAGCTGGAAGGCGATACGCTGCTGCTGTGCGTCGCGCCGGAGCGCGGTGAGCGGCCGACGGAGTTGGTGGCGAAGGAGGGGTCGGGGTGGGTGCTGATTACGTACCAACGGCAGCGGTGAGCGGGCTGGGGTGTGGGAGGAATGACGAATGACGAATGGGGAATGCGGAACGCGGAATGCGGAATGGGGAAGGATGGAGCGCGGATCGGACGGGGCGTGACAGGGGTCGGCTTTTCGGGGATGAGGTAGCGAGGAATATGAAAATAACTCCCTTTATCGGTCTCACGCTGGCGGCGGCTGTTCTGGTGGCGGGCGGTGCGGCGCCGGCGGCGAGTACGACGACAGACGGGGTTCCGTCGCTTGCGTCTCATTTGTCCGACAAGTGGCTCGAAGCCTCAGAGCTGACGCTCAATACGGAGCATGGCGTTATCTTTTATCACGGTTCCGCTCACCGCGTCTCCGCCGTGACTGAACCCTGGAGGGGGACGGTGAAGGGTGACATCCTTTATCTGTCAGCGCACCAGGCGGTCCTCGTTCCCTCGGGAACGCTCACCGTCGGTCCAAAGGACGCTCTCAAGATCACGGGTCCGCATCGCACCTTCCTCGCGAAAGCCGGGGAGCATCCGGCGTGGGAGAAGGTGATGGGGGACTGAGGGTGAATGGGGAATGGGGAATGCGGAGTGTGGAATGGGGCGGCGGAGTGCGGAACGGGGAATGGGGAATGCGGAGTGTGGAATGGGGCGGCGGAGTGCGGAACGGGGAGTGCGGAATAGGAAACGGGAGATTGGACGATGCGACGGGGAGACAATCGGACAATCGGACAATGAGAGCGGAAACGTGGGCTGGCATGCGCGGCCGGTCCTGCGGTGGAACTCGAAACGCGAAACCTGAGACCTGAAGCCCGGCATCGCCCACACTCCGCACTCCCCATTCCGCATTCCGCATTCCGTCAGGCGATGATGCGGCGGATGACCTCTCCGGAGACGTCGGTGAGGCGGAAGTCGCGGCCGTTGTGGAAGTAGGTGAGTTTGGTGTGGTCCAGGCCGAGGAGGGCGAGGATGGTGGCGTGGACGTCGTGAATGGAGACGGGATCGACCGCGGCGCGGTACCCGAGTTCATCGGTTTCACCCACACTGGTGCCGCCTTTGATTCCCCCACCCGCCATCCAGAGGAGAAAGCCGTAGGGATTGTGATCGCGCCCGCCACTGTTTTCGGTGATGGGCAGGCGTCCGAATTCGCCGCCCCAGATGACGAGGGTGCTGTCGAGGAGGCCGCGCTGTTTGAGGTCGGTGAGGAGACCGGCGATGGGCACATCGGTCTCCCGGCAGCGCCGGCTGTGATTCTGGGCGAGGGCCTGGTGGGCGTCCCAATCGTCGGGCGAGGCGCCGCTGTAGGCCTGGACGAAGCGCGCGCCGCGTTCGACCAGCCGGCGGGCCATGAGGAGCTGGGTTCCGTAGGAGCGGCTCTTGATGTCGTCCAACCCGTAAAGCAGTTTCGTGGCTCTCTTTTCCCCCGAAATGTCCACGGCTTCCGGTGCGGCCATTTGCATGCGGTAGGCCAGTTCGAAGCTGGAGATTCTGCCCAGCAGGTCGGCTTCCGCCGGATGCCGGACCTGGTGATCCGCGTCGAGGCCGGCGATGAAATCGAGCTGGCGGCGCTGGGCGCTGTCGCTCATGTTCGCGCGACGCTGCAGGTCGAGGATGGGGCTGGCGCCCGGGTGAAAAATGGTGCCCTCGTAGGCGTTGGGCAGAAATCCGGACGACCACAGCGGAGGTCCGCCAACGGGCATGCCACGGGGATCGTGCATGACGATGAAGCCCGGGAGGTTCTGGTTTTCGGTGCCCAGCCCGTAGGTGACCCACGAGCCCGTGCTCGGATAGCCGAGGCGCGTCATGCCGGAATTGGAGGCGAAGAGCGCCTGATCGTGGACGTTGGTGTCGACATGGCAGGCCTTGATAAAGGCGATGTCATCAACGTGACGGGCAATATTGGAATACACGTCGGACACCGGCTGGCCGCATTGTCCGTAGCGCTGAAAAGTGAAGGGCGACTTCATGAGCGGCCCGACCTGCCTGCTGAAGGTCACGATGGGGCCCTTGTTCATTTGCAATCCATCGCTCTTGTCGAGGTCAGGCTTCGGGTCGAAGAGATCGATGGCGCTGGGCCCGCCGTTCATGAAGCACCAGATGACGGACCTGGCGCGGGGCGCAAAATTCGGGGGCTTGGGCAGTTGCGGATCAGTCCGGGCCGCGTCGGTCGCGGCGCTGGATTTGAGCATTCCGAGCTGATTGAGCAGCGCGGTCAGCGCGACGGCGCCAAACCCGCCCCCGGCTTTTTGCAGGAATTGCCGCCGGTTCTGGCCGCCGAAGGAAGCGTTGGGCCGGCCGGAAGGGGCATCGGGATGGCGGGTGTTCATGGGTGCAAGGTTACGGCCATTTCAATCGATGTCGCAGAATTCGTTGAGTGCGATCAATCCCTGACAGAAATCGGAGACCGCGTCCATCTCGGCGTCGTCGCCGGGGGCGTTGGCCTGATAGTCCTTGATCTGCTGATCGATGAATTTGAGGGAGCGCTCCGTTTCCGCGCCACGCGGGTCGCGACCGAGGGCGAACCGGAAAGCCGCCCGGACGCGAGTCTCCATGCCGCCCAAGGCGGAAAGCCGGGCGGCAAAGGCGCGGGACTGTTCGCAGACGAAGGGATCGTTCATGAGTTCGAGGGCCTGGGGCGCGACGGTGGTGGTATTGCGGCGGGTGCAACTGCCGATGGTGGTGGGAGCGTCGAAGGCCTGGAGGATGGGAAAGAGATTCGCGCGCTTCGCGAAGATGTAGATGCTGCGCCGCCAGGTGGCCGGGCCGTCGGTGACATCGGCCGGCCATTCGTCGTAGTGCTTCTCGCGGTTCGTCACGGCAATGGCTTCGGGATTGATCCGCGGCTTGACGGCCGGTCCGAAGAAGGCCGGATTGAGGCAACCGCTGACGCTGAGCATGGAATCGCGCAAGGCCTCGGCTTCGATGCGCAATGGCTCGCGCCGCCACCAGAGCCGGTTGGCGGGATCGAGGGCCACCCGTTGCGAATCGGAGGCAATGTCCTGACGATAGACGGCGCTCATGAGGATCAATTTTTGCAGCGGTTTCATGTGCCAGCCACCGCGGATCAATTCCCCCGCGAGCCAGTCGAGCAGTTCGGGATGGGAGGGAGGATCGCCGCGGACGCCGAAGTCTCCGGCGGTCAGGACGAGGCCGCGGCCAAAGTGGTGCTGCCAAAGGCGATTGACCGCGACCCGCGCGGTAAGCGCTCCCGCGCCCTGGGGTTCATCGGTGAGCCAGTGGGCGAGGTCGGCACGCGTGGGGGAGCGGTGGAAAAGCCAGCGGAAGAAGGAGGCGGAGCCGGCAGGCGCAGGGAAGACGGAGAGCGTGCCGGGCGTGACTGGGGCGCCCTCTTGAGCGGGATCGCCGCGGAGGAGGAGAAACGTCTTTTTCTCGGGACCCTCGTGAATGGCCAGCAGCCGGGGAATCGGCCTGGGTCCGGAGGCGGCGAGATCCGCCTCACCCTTGGTGAGCGCATCCCAATGGGCGCGATCCTCCGGGTTGAGCAGTTTCACGAGGATGGGGTCCTTGAAGGTGAGTTCCTGGCCAAAGCGGGTGAGGAGCTGGTTCTGCGCCTTGTTCTTGTCGTTGCGGCGCGCCCGGAGGAGGGCCTTGTCCGATTCGGTAATGGGAAGCGTATTGATCTTCGCGAGCCGGAATTCTTCGCGCTTCGCTTCTTTCCAGGCATTCTCCGCGTCGCCGTACTTTTTGACGCGCTTATCGAAATCCTTTTGCTCGCGATCGAAGTTTTTGCCCTCTTTCGGATCGCAAGCCGGCTCCGCGCGCTCGGTCGCGGCGAAGAATGCGGTCAGGCGATAGTAGTCCGCGGTGGGGATGGGGTCGAACTTATGATCGTGGCAGCGGGCGCAGCCGAGGGTGAGACCGAGGACGGCGCTGCCCGTCGTGGAGACGATGTCGTCGAGTTCGTCGCAGCGATCTTTCTTAATGTCTTTGGTCGCCTCACCGACATCCGGTCCGGCGGCGATGAAGCCGGTGGCGGCGACGGCCTGGAGATTCTTCGGTTCGAGAAGATCACCGGCGATCTGCCACTGGATGAACTGGTCGTAGGGCAGGTCCGCATTGAGGGAGCGGATGACGAAATCGCGATAGGAGTAGGCATAGGCCCGTGGGCGGTCTTCTTCAAATCCGGAACTGTCGGCATAGCGGGCTACGTCCAGCCAATGGCGTCCCCAGCGTTCGCCGTAATGGGGATCGGCGAGGAGGCGGTCCACGAGATGCTCGTAGGCGGCGGGCGAGGGATCACTTTCAAAGGCGTCAATCTCCTCCGGCGGGGGCGGCAGACCGAGGAGATCGAAATAGAGGCGGCGGATGAGGGTGCGCCGCGGCGCCTCGGGATTGGGATGGAGTCCTTGCGCCTCCTGGGCGGCAAGAATGAAGCGGTCCACGGGCGTGGCGGCCCAGCCGGTTTCCCGGACTTGCGGGATGGTGACCGTGGCCAGGGGCTGGAAAGACCAGTGCTTGCTCTTGCCGGGAGCCGCCGGGGTCCCGCCGGAAGGCCAGGGAGCCCCGCTGGCGATCCAGCGCTGGAGAGTCGCGACCTCCGCCGCCGGGAGGCGGTGGCCTTCGGGCGGCATTTGATCGTCGGGATCGTCCGAGACGATCCGGTGAAGCAGAGAGCTCTTCGCGAGATCGCCGGGCACGATGGCCGTCTCGCCCGACTCTCCCGGCTTGAGCGCCGCCTCTTTCGAGTCAAGGCGGAGACCGCCCTTCTGCTTCTCCGGGCCATGGCACTTCAGGCAATTCTGTTGCAGAATCGGCTGCACCTCACGCGTAAAGGCCAGCGCACCGGCGTCAGCCGGCGCAACTTCAGGCGTCGATGTGCTCAAGTGCGCCCAGCGCAAGACGCGCTTGAAAGCCCGCGGCTGCAGCAGGGCCAGCGCACCGAAACCGAAAATCGCGACGAGGAAACCGGCCGTGAGCAACACGACAAACGGTGATAATCTGCGAGAGCGTAATTCGGTGTCACTCATTCGTTCACACCTTCTGGCGTTCTCCGCTCTCGAGGGGTAGGGCGGGAAACGGCCAAATCTCTAATCCAGCCTGAGATTTAAGCAACCCTGGAGTTCTCATCCGCAAGGACGCGCCGGCGGAGGAAGGAGGGCGGTGGGGGAGGGTGGCTGGGCCGCCAGGAAGCGGAGACAATCGGACCATCGGACATTCAGACAATCAGGGGGGACGATGCGACGGGGTTCAAGGATTCTAGTCGATGTAACAGAATTCGTTGAGGGCCATGAGGCCCTGGCAAAAGTCGGTGAGCGCATTTGCTTCGGCGGCTTCCCGGCCGGAGGCCGCCGGGGAGTCGTTCGCCTGACGTTCGATGAAGCGCAGGGCGCCGGCCGTTTCCTCCGGGCTCGGGTCTCTGCCAAGAGCGAGGTCGAAGGCAGTCCGCACACGGGCGTCCCGGGAGGCCAGCGGGGACAACCGCGCGGCAAACGCCCGCGCCTGTTCGCGGACAAATGGATCGTTCAGGAGCGTGAGCGCCTGTGGAGCGACGGTCGTCGGGTTGCGCCGGGTGCAACTCCCGATCGCATCCGAAGCGTCGAAAACCTGGAGAAAGGGGAAAAGATTCGATCGTTTGACAAAAATATAAATGCTGCGCTGCCAGGTCTTGGGGCTGTCGACAACTCTGGCCGGCCACTCGTCATAATGTTTCTCCGGGTTGGTCACCGAAATCGCCTCGGGATTCATGCGCGGCTTGGTAGCCGGCCCGAAGAAATGGGGATTCAGACAACCGCTCACCGCGAGGATCGAATCGCGAAGAATCTCGGCCTCCACCCGCCGCGGTTCGCGCCGCCACCAGAGCCGGTTGGCCGGATCGATCGCCAGACGGGCGGCATCGGAGGCATCGTCCTGACGATAAACCGCGCTCATCAAAATCATTTTGTGCAGCGGCTTCATCCGCCACCCGCCGCGGATCAACTCGGCGGCGAGCCAGTCGAGCAACTGGGGATTGCTGGGCGGATCGCCGCGGACACCGAAGTCGCCGGGCGTCTCGACGATCCCGCGGCCAAAATGATGCTGCCAGAGGCGGTTGACGGCGACCCGGGCGGTGAGCACGCCCGCACCGTGGTTCACGTCGGTCAGCCAGCGCGCCAGATCCGTGCGATTTTTTTGAAAGTAAGAGAAGCGCTGGAGGAACGAGAGTTTGGAGGGCGGGGTGAAGATCGAAAGAAAATCCGGGCTCGTCTGCGGGCCTTTCTGGTCGGGGTTGCCACGGAGGAGAACGTAGGACTTTTTGGAGGAACCCTCCTTGATCGTGAGCATCCGCGGAACCGGCTGGGGAATGGACGCGAGGATTTCGCCCTCCGCCTTGTCGAAGGCCACCCATTTGGCGAGATCCTGCGGGCTTAAGCTTTTGCGAACGTCGGCGCCGCCGAGGTCGAGTTGGCCGGCGAACTGATCGAGCAATTCACGTTGTCGCGTGTTGCTGGCGTCGACCGGCGCCTCGAGCAGCGCCTTGTCCTCCGCAGTCAGCGGAAACGACTCGATGAGCGCCTGGAGCGCCCCGGCGCGTTTTGCATCCTTCCACGCCCTCTCTTCACGTTTGATCCGGTCGAGGCGCTTCGCGTCAAAGTGCGCCAGGGCGCGATCATAATCCCGGGCCTGGCGCTCATCGACGGGACGGTCGACCCGCTCGGTGCTCGCAAAAAACGCGGTGAAATGATAGTAGTCCGCGGTCGGGATGGGATCGAATTTGTGATCGTGGCACCGGGCACAGCCGAGGGTGAGACCGAGGACGGCGCTGCCGGTCGTGGAAACGACATTGTCCAGTTCGTCCCAACGATCCTTTTCGCGATAATTGATGAAATCCGGGCGAACATTGGGGGCCGCGGCGATGAAACCCGTGGCCGCAACCGCCGGCACGTTTTGGGGCTCGAGGAGATCGCCGGCGATCTGCCATTGGATAAAGCGGTCGTAGGGGAGATCGTCGTTGAAGGCGCGAATGACGAAGTCGCGATAGGTGTAGGCGTTGAGCCGGGGACGGTCTTCCTCATAGCCGTTGCTGTCGGCATAGCGCGCGGCATCCAGCCAGTGCCGCCCCCAGCGCTCGCCATAATGCGGATCGGCCAGCACCTTGTCGACGAGGTGCTCGTAGGCAGCCGGCGACGGATCGCGCTCGAAGGCGTCAATTTCCTCCGGGGGCGGTGGCAGGCCCAGAATATCGAAATAGAGGCGGCGGATGAGCGTGCGGCGCGGCGCCTCGGCATTTGGGTGCAACCCCTGCGCCTCCTGCGCGGCGAGAATGAGGTGGTCGATGGGCGTGAGGGCCCAGCCCGTCTGGCGCACGGGCGGGACGGTGACCTTCGCCAGGGGTTGGAAGGACCAGTGCGTGCTCTTTCCGGGAGCCGCCGGCGGCGCGGCCGCGGGATGGGTGGGGTCCACCGGCCACGGAGCCCCGCGAGCGATCCAACGCTGGAGGATTTCCACCGAGGCCTGGGGAAGGCGCTGGCCTTCGGGCGGCATTTGCTCGTCGGGATCATCCGAGACGATCCGGTGGAGCATGGTGCTCTTCGCGGTATCGCCGGGGACAATCGGTGTTTCGCCGGAGGCGCCCGGCTTCAGCGCCGCCTCTTTCAGGTCGAAGCGGAGACCTCCTTTCTGTTTCTCCGGGCCATGACAACCCAGGCAATTCTCTTTCAGGATCGGCTGCACCTCGTGGGTGAAGTCCACGGCATCGGTGACGGCTGGGGCATCGTCCGCCGACGTTCTTCTCCGGTGCGCCCAGCGCACGACGCGTTTGAGGGCATGCGGCTGGAGCATGGCGAGCACGCTAAGACCGAAAATCGCGACGAGGGAACTGGCCGTGAGCAGCACGGTCTTGGACGATGGTCTGCGAGAGCTGGATTGGATGTTACTCATAAGTTCACGACTTATGGTGTTTTCCACTCTCTGGAGGGGGAGCAGCAAACGGAGAAATGGATAATCCAACCGGCGATTTAAGCAACCCCGGAATTCCCGTCCGTAATTACCCGTAGTCGGCCGGGAACGGGCTGGCGATAACTGGGAATTGTAACTCGAAAGCATAGTGATAACGGTGAGTTATTTGAGGCAACGCGATAGCGTTACGTGGAAATGCGAGGTAACCCGGATGTTAGGCTATCTCCTGGTGCGACCACGATGGACGAGTGGTCCCGCAGTCGCGCATACGCGTCCACCTACTTAAGGCCGGACGTTCTTCGCAGGTCATCTAGGATGCGCATTGCGAGCACATCTTTGGCGACCAGGACCGGCTCCCGAGATGAAAACGCATCAAGTCCTGACGCCCGCTGGCGATTTGGGTGGGCGACACATTGCGAGGCGTCATCCGAAAGCGGCGGAGCACCGCCGCACTCTCCCGCAGTCGCGGGACAAGCGCCAGGAACTCCACGCCTTCATTTGACGCGTATCCGCAATCGCAGGAACGGATAACCCGTTTGACAGGCGCCGGGCGGCCTTTAGAGGGCGTCTAATGGGACCAATGGAACCGATAGGACGAATGGGGCGATGGAGAAAACGGCAGGACGCCGCTTTCACTTTTCGACGGTGGCGGGCGCGCTACCCAATCCAATGGGCAGGCGCAACGGAACGTGGCGGGTGGTGGCATGGGGAGCCTGACGGAATGGTCGAAGGAACAGGCGGGACGCCTGTTGGCGGCACCGCCGGGACGGCGACGCCACGTCCGAGCGGGCGCATTCTTTGCTGGACGTTTGTGGGGAACTGCGGGACACGCTTGGGGCGATCACACATGAAAACGTCCCCCCAGTTTCTTATCTGCGGCCTGGCGGCCGGGCTGTTCGGCAGGATGCTGCTCGCTTCAGCCGCGATGGCCGCCGATCCGAACGGCGCGGAAGCGCCGGCGGCCCCCGCGGGCATGACCGTGCGCTTTGAGCTCTTTGTGAAAGACACGCATGCCACCGCGGACTTCTACACGCGCATCCTTGGCTTCCAGTGCGACACCGATACGGGGCCGTACATCCAGGCGCGGAGCGGATCGGTGCGGATCGGGATTTGCGACCAGTCCTCGCTCCCGGAAGAGCATCATTTCTCGCCGGCGGCGCTGCAAGGCCAGAAGGGAGTGGGCACGGAGATCGTTCTCGAAGTGGACAACCTCGATGCTTTCTATGAGCGGGTGATGAAGAGCGGGTATGCGATCCGCGAAGACCTCGCGAAGCGGCCCTGGGGCTTGCGGGATTTCCGGCTCGTGGATCCCGACGGGTACTATCTGCGGATCACGGAGAAGAAGGAATGAACTACTACTACACGACTGACGGTCAGGCGGTGCTTGGGCCATGTTCGGTGTCTGAACTCAGCAGCCGCCGGGCGAGCGGAGATTTGCCGGCGTCCACCCAGGTCTGCGCGGAGGGCACCCAGGCATGGCAGCCACTTCGGGCGGTCCTTCCGGACAGCGGGGCAACACCACCGCCGCCGGTGATGCCGCCTCCGATGCCCGTGCAGGGTGACGCCACCGGCGGCATTATTCCGTACAAGAATCCGCCGGCGCTGGTCGCTTATTATCTCGGGCTGTTTAGTCCGGTGATTCCCCTCCTTGGGCTGTTGATGGGGATCGCAGCCCTGATTCTGGGCATCGTGGGGTTGAGGAAACGCAAGGCGAATCCCATGATCAAAGGCAGTGTGCACGCGTGGATTGGCATAGTGCTCGGTGGGATTGCCATTGGTGAGTACGTGCTGATTGCCGTGATGATCGTCATGCGCGCGAAGCACCGGTAAAGTCCGGGGCGTCGTAGAATGGGTCTCGTGAAAATCCGCCTGCTTTTTTTCTTCATTCTCGCCACAGCCAGCCTCGTGGGGCTGGCGCCGGGCATTATCGTCATCAGTCCCGACGAAACGCAGTGCCAGGCGCCGCCGCCGGATGGGTCGCCATGGAACTATGTGGCCGGGCTGGAGGACAAAGCCGGGTCGGGTGCGACCGGGGTTTACCTGGGCAACCGGTACCTGCTGACGGCCAACCACCTGGACAACGACATCCATGTGGTCCATCTGAATGGGACGAATTACGCCACGGACGACACGTTTCGGCCGATCGCCCTCGAGGGCACCGACCTGCGGGTGTTTCGAATGGCCACGGACCCGGGGCTGCCGCCGCTGCCGCTGATCAGCGTGACGGAATCGGAATTCGACAAGCCTTGCACGATGATCGGTTACGGGGTGGGCAAGGGCGCGCCGGCGCCGAACCAAGGCTGGAACTGGGGCGATGAGCCCACGCGGCTGAAACGTTGGGCAACGAGCAAGACGTCGGCGAAATATCACTTCCCTCGGGACAGCCGCATCCCGTGCATTCAGACGACATTCGATTTCATGGCGGGCCCGACGACCGGGCAGATCACGGTCGGTGATGCGGGTTGCGGTTTGTTTGAGAAGCTGGGCGGGGTGTGGAAGCTGGTGGGCATCGGCGTGGCCACGGATCTCGACAAGCAGGCGCTCTACGACACGGACCTTGCGACACCGGGTTTTCAGCCGGACCACTCGTACTTCGCGCCGATTCACCGGTTTGTGATTCAGTTGAAACGGATCGTGGCGGGCTAGCGCGGGGGGGTGGTGTTCAGTGCTCAGTGCTCAGTGCTCAGTGTTCAGTGCTCAGTGTTCAGTGCTCAGTGTTCAGTGCTCAGTGTTCAGTGCTCAGTGTTCAGTGCTCAGTGCTCAGTGCTCAGTGCTCAGTGCTCAGTGCCCAGTGCCCAGTGCCCAGTGCCCAGTGCTCAGTGCTCAGTGCTCAGTGCTCAGTGCTCAGTGCTCAGTGCTCAGTGCTCAGTGCTCAGTGTTCAGTGTTCAGTGTTCAGTGCTGAGTGTCATGCCGGAGGCAGATCCGGCCTTCGGCGGACCTGGTGCCGGATGGCGGTCCGCATGCGAGCGCGCTTGCGGCGGGGGTGGCCGGCCGCTATGAACCGGGTTTCAATTCCCACGCCCATGAGTTCCGCCACGATTCACAAAGCTGTTCTCCTCGCCGCCGGCAAAGGCACGCGCATGCGCGAGCTGACGAATGAGCTGCCCAAGCCGATGATCGCCGTGCGCGGGCAGCCGATCCTCGGGCACATCGTGGATGGGTTGCGCGCGGCGGGGGTGACGCATTTTCAGATCATTGTCGGGTGGCGCGCGGAGGTGGTGCAGGACTATTTTGGCGACGGGACGAGATTTGGCCTGGCGGTCGAATACGCGACGCAGGTGGTGCAGGATGGCACGGGGCGGGTGGTGGAACTGGCCAGGGATTTCGCGGGAAACGACCCATTTGTACTCAGCTACGGGGACATCCTGATCGAGCCGGCCAATTACCAGCGACTGGTGGCGCCGGGCGACGCCGAGGCGCTGGTGAGCGTGAAGCATAACCCGGGGGAGATCGCCAAGGGCGGGGCGGTGTTCGTCAACGAGCGGTTTGAGATGACGGACCTGCGGGAGAAGCCGAAGCCCGGGGAACCGACGAGCCCATGGTACAACGCGGGAGTGTACGCTTTTCGGCCAAGCATCTTTGAGTTCACCGCGAAACTGGAGAAATCGCCCCGCGGTGAATACGAGCTGACCGATGCGATCCGGGCACTGGCGCAAAGCGGGCGCAAGGTGCAGGTGGTGGAACTGGCAGGGGATTGGGCGGACGTGCGCGATCCGGAGGTGCTGGCGCAGTTGAATGCGGGGCGGTGAACGGGGACGGAGGTTCAGCGAAGGTCCGGGCGCCTGGAGACGGCCTCGCCCGACGCGTGGAGACACGCGTTTTACACGGCGTGGGGACCTGCCGTTTCCGTCAGCGGGAATGGCCCTTGAAAATGCTCTGACTTAGAGGGCGTCCTCTTACGGGCGGGCGACGCGCTGGGGCGTCGGAGCGGGGCGGTTCGGGACGGTGGCTTTACCGACCGCCGGAGCGGGAGCAGGGTCCTGGTCGTCGCGGTCGGCCGAGTCGAGGAGTTTTTCGTCGGCGTGCCTGGCGACTTCCTCGCGGCGGAGCGGGGCGACGAGCTTCTGCTCGCCGTGCTGCAGAAGGACGGAACCATCGTCAATCCGGAGGATGCGAACGCGGACGGCGGGCGAACCGGGCGGCGAACCAGGCGGACGGGGCAAGCGGATGGATTCGCCTTCGCTATAAGGGCGGCCATTGATGATCGCCAGGGATTGGGTAGTGCCGGAGCCCAGGAGGATGCTGGTGACCTTGAAAAGCGTTTCGTCGACCGCGATCTTGACCGGCGCCTGGGCCTGAACCAAGGGCGAGGAGGCATCGCGATGGACCCAGCCAATGGGCCAGAAGGGCGGACGGGGACTGGTGGTCGAGGTGGTAAAGGTGGAGCGGTTCTTGAGATCGTAGGCCGGCGGGGGCTCGAGCTGAGGCTTGGGGTCCTCGGCGTGCAGGAGCGCGGTCCAGGCCAGAAGAGCGAAGGCAAAGGGAAGGGAACGGTGGCTCATTTCTTGACGAGGTTATTGACGGTGAGAAAGACGTGCTGTGCTTCGACGTCGTCGCGGCTGGCGTCAATCTGGAGGGCGCTGATATCCAGGAGGGGTTCGTTGTTTTCCAAGGCGGCGATGGCCTGGCCAAAAGTGGCGAAATCGACCTTGGGCAGATCCACCCCCCAGGCGATGCGGCGAAAGCGCGGAATCTCCTTGTCGGCGACGTCGCCGGTCATGCGGGTGGAAACGCGGTCAATCCCCTGCTTCTTAAAGAACTCCGACATGCGGGTGGGGAACCAGGCCACGGGTGAGCCATCCGGGATCATGGCCTCGACCTGGCGCATGATGAGAGTGGCATTGGCGGAATCGCTTTCCATATCCTTGGCCTTCTGGACCTGGGCAGCGGAGTTCTGAATCTGCGGGACGAGGCCGATGGCGCTGCGCTGGGTGATGTCCGCCCGCTTGCTCAAGGGACCGAGCAAGAGATCGAAGTAGCTGTAAATGAGGCCGAAAAAAAGGAGGACCCCAAGGACGATTTTCTGGATTTCTTCTTTGCCGAGTTTCATTTCTTCTTGCGCGGAGACGGGGTGGCCGGTTCCGCAGTGTGGAACTGGACGTTGATGGTGAAAATGGCGGTGGCCATCTGGCGGCCGTCGAGGAGGACAGTCTCGGAGCCATCTTCGAGGGACTTGAAGGTGGAGGTGACGTTCGCGTAGTGGGGACCGAGGCGCTCGGCAATGGCGGTGCGCAACTCTTCGGCGACGCGGCGCGGGTCGGGCCCGGCGGCGAGGCCGTCGATGGTCAGGACGCAATGGCGCACGTTTTCGCCGGTGACCTCGCCCCCGAGCCGGGTGATCTGGACTTCGCGGGGCACGACCTGGCTGAGCTGGGAGAGCATGGGCGCCCAGTAAAAGCGGCTCTCGATGCGCTTGCCCATGAGCACGCTCTGGTTGGCCTTGGTGGTCAATTCATCCTGCTTTTTCTTGGCCGCCTTGCCCTGCGGCTCGACTTTGTCGAACTGGGCCTTCTTCTGGAGGTAGTCGTCGGTGTAGGTGTGGTAGCGGACCAACTGAATGGTGTACCAGGTCGCGCAGCAGGCGGCGATGGTCGAGAGCGCGTAAATGGAGATCTTCAGCGGGTCGCGCCGCTGGAGGGCCCGGGTCTTGATGGTTTCGTGGTAGAGATTGAGGCGGAGGGCCATAGGTCAGTTGCCTTTCAAGATCCCGGTCGCAGCTCCGCAGGCGACGTTCAAATCGACAATGTCTTTCAGCAAGGTGGCGGTGCGATTGGCCGGCAGGGCCGATTCGCACTTGGCAACGGCGCTCCAGGCTTCGCAAGGCAGGTGAATTTCCTCGGTGAGGACCTTGAGGACGGCCGGGGACTTGGCCGGGCCGCCGGAGACGTGGATCGTCTGAATGGTTTCCTCACGGCGGTGCTCGAGGAAGCCGATGGAGTTCTGAATCTCGCGGATGAGGACATTGAGGGCGACGCGGGCGAACTCGACCATGACCTCGTCCTCCTGGTCGAGGGCCTGGAGCACGGCCTCGCGCCCTTCACCGCTCAAGCTGGTGAGCGCCTCGATGAGGGCCTTTCCACCGAAATCGATGTTGCGGACGAGGATGAGCTCGCGCTTCATGCCGACCATGACGGTGGAACTGGTGTGACCAATGTCGACGAGAAAAAAGGCCTGGTTGTTGAAGACTTCTTCGTGGGCAAATTCGAAGGCGTTGAAGGCGCAGATCGGCGCCAATTGCATGACGTTGAGCGAGTTGCCGGTCTGTTCGATACCCCCGCCCACCAAGGTGACCTGGGTGCGCGGCAATCCGCCGACCAGATAGCGCTTGCGGCCGACGGCATCGGTCTCGCCGTGAGTCCCACTGGCCGCAGCGGCGATCTCGTCGCAGTCGAGGACAAACTCGCGGCAGTCCTGGTTGAGCAAGGCCATGCCGTTGAGGCGCAAGGCGTCGCGCAAGATTTCCGGGGGTGTGACCGGCTGTTCGATAATGCGGATGATGGCCTCGGGGCTGGAAACACCCACCGCGAAGGCCTTGGCGGTGCCGCCCATTTCCTTGAGCAAAGACTTTATCTGGCGTCCCAAGGCATCGGCGTCTTCGGCCGGCTCGGTCACCACTTGGGAAGCGTAATGAGTGAGCACGAAACGATGGGCGCCTTTCTTCTGCAGGAGCACGGACTTCATCGAATATCGCCCGAGATCGAGGCCGATGACGGAATTGGGAGCTTTAGCCATTACGAATTCGGTATCAGCAGCCGATGTGCCGGGGTGGGCAAATTCTCAAAGATTTCCTGAAGTAGCGGTCGAGCCGGGCGCGATGGGGCGGCCGCTCTCGCGCAGATCCATGAGCATCTGGTCGAGAAACAGAAGGGCGGCCCCGGCGGCGGCCACGATGAAGAGAATGCCAGCCACGAGAACTGTCGCACGATTGCGACCCGACTTCGCACGATGAGAACGCTGGGCGGCAAGCTGGGCATCGAGGATTTGCAGCAGTTGTTCTGGTGTTGGTTCCGGGCTTGCGATTTCTTTCATGAGTTTCACTTGTACCGCATGTTTGGCGCATCGCCTACCGAAAGAGCTTATCCCGCGCCTTTTTTGGCATTTTTCGCGGTGCTGGGGCTGGGCGTTGGCGTCGAGCATTTTGCCGGTGGGCAGGCCTTTTGGGTTTGGAGCGAACCGCGCTACTGGGTGTGCCCCGTGCAAACCTTTCTGTGCGGAGGGTTGCTGATCGGGTCCTGGCGCGCCTATGGGCTGAAAGCCCCCGAGAAACCGCTGCTCACGGCGGTGCTCGCCGTGCTCGCCCTGGCACTGTGGATCGCGCCGCAGGAATGGCTGGGGCGGCCGCGACGGTGGGAGGGCTTCAACCCGGCGTTCTTTGGCGCCACGGGCTGGCCCTATGCCGTGAATCTCGGGCTGCGCCTGGTGCGCCTGGTGGTGGTGGTCCCGCTGCTCGAAGAAATCTTCTGGCGTGGGTTTCTCCTGCGCTACTTGATCGATGAGGACTTTACGCGGGTGCCGGTCGGCGCGTTTTCCTGGCTCTCCTTCGGCGTGGTCACCGGTGGGTTCTGCTTCGAACATTCGCCGCCGGACTGGCCGGCGGCGATTTTGACCGGGGCGATCTACAATTTTGTGGCGTATCGCACGCGCAGTCTCACGTCGTGCGTGCTGGCGCATGCCGTGACCAATGCCCTGCTGGGTGCGTATGTGCTGCATACGCGGCAATGGGGGTTTTGGTGAGAAAAGTGGCCGCGGCATCCCTGCGGCTGGGATTTAACGAAAAGCGGCAGGATGCCGCCTTCCCATGAGGCGGCCTGCCGGAGGCGCATAGATTTCACGAGCGCGGCAGGGGATCTGCTTGGCTCCATGGGGTGCAAAGCACCTTTATTCAGAAATTTCTGCTGATGATGATCGCCGGCTTCGCCGCGGCGTGTCTATTCTGGGTCTTCCGGCATATCGTGCAGGAAGCCTTCTACGAATCCTCCAATGAAGGCTGGAAAGACAGTCTCCACGGCTCGACAGCAGAAAAGCGCTACCATTAGATTCAGGGTGGCGCAGAGTGCGCTGTCCCGTGAAAATCGGTTTTGCCCAGCTCAATACCACCGTCGGTGATCTCCGCGGAAATTCGGAGAAAATCCTGGCGGCGTATCGTGACCTCGTGGCGCGGGGCGCGGAGCTCGTCCTGACCCCGGAACTGGCGCTGACCGGCTATCCGCCGCAGGATCTGGTCTTCAAATCGCGCTTTGTGCCGCTGAATCTCGAGAAACTCGGGGAGTTGCACCGGGCGGTGGGCGGGGTGCCGCTGGTCGTGGGGTTCATCGACGTCAATACCGGGCCCGGCCAGCCCTTTCACAACGCCGCGGCGGTCCTGCAGCGGGGGCAGCCGATGCGCAAGACGCACAAATCGCTGCTGCCGACCTACGATGTCTTCGACGAAGACCGCTATTTCGAGCCCGCGAAAAGCGTGGCGCCGATCGAGATCGCCGGGGTGCCGTTTGGGATCACGATCTGCGAGGATCTGTGGACGGAAAGATATCTGCCGCGCCGGCTCTATGGCGGCTCTCCGGTCGAGTCGCTGGTGGGCCAGGGCGCGCGGGCCATCCTCAACCTGAGCGCTTCGCCCTTCGGGCTGGGCAAGGCGGCGCGCCGCGCGGAAATGCTGAGCGCGGTGGCGCGGGAGCATGGCGTCCCGCTGCATTACTGCAACGCGGTGGGCGGGAACGACCAGTTGATCTTCGACGGCAATTCGATGGCGGTGGAGGCCAGCGGAGCATTGCACACCAAACTCGCGCCGTTCGCGGAGGAGGCGGCGGTCGTCGAACTGGATCCGGCGTCGCCCGGCCCCAGCCCGGCATTCCAGGGCGAGCCCGAGGAGCTGTTTTATGCGCTGTCGCTCGGCACGCGCGATTACCTGCGAAAATGCGATTTCCACTCGGCCGTGCTCGGCTTGAGCGGCGGGATCGACAGCGCGGTGACCGCGTGCGTGGCGGCGCACGCGCTGGGCGCGGAGCACGTGCTCGGGGTGACCATGCCCACGCAGTACAGTTCGCAGGGCAGCATCGATGATTCGCTCGCGGTCGCGAAGAATCTCGGCATTCGCTGCTCGACGATCTCGATCCGGCGGAGTTTCGAAGTCTTCCGGGAGCAATTCCGCGATATTTTCGCGGGCCTCCCCGAGGACGCCACCGAGGAGAATATGCAGCCGCGGCTGCGCGGGATGACACTGATGGCGCTGTCGAATAAATTCGGCTCGCTGCTGCTGACGACGGGCAACAAGAGCGAGCTGGCGGTGGGCTATTGCACGCTCTACGGCGACATGTGCGGGGGGCTGGCGGTAATCAGCGACGTGCCCAAGACGATGGTCTACCGGCTTGCGGAATGGATCAATCGGGACCGGGAAATCATCCCGCGGGCGACGATCGAGAAACCGCCCAGCGCGGAACTCAAGCCGAACCAGCGGGACCAGGATACCCTGCCGCCGTACGAGATCCTCGACCCGATCCTGCAACGCTACGTGGAGGAGCAACTGAGCGGCGCGGAGATCATCGCGCAGGGATTCGACGAAAAGACGGTGCGCTGGGTCGTGCGGCGGGTGGACTTGAATGAGTACAAGCGGGCCCAGGCGGTGCCCGGGCTGAAGGTCACCAGCCGCGCCTTCGGCCTTGGCCGAAAGATGCCGGTGGCCCAGCGTTTCGTAGAATAACCCCGATGAGCCTTCCGCGCCTCCACGATCGCTATGAGTTGCTCGACGAGTTGCCCCACGTCACCGGCGGGCGCCTCTACCGCGCGCGCGACCTCGCCTTCGGGGAAATCGTGGGGATCAAGCAACTGGGCGCACATTGCGGACTCGACGACGCGCAGCTTGAACAGTTGCAAAACACCATCCGGCACGTGCAATCGCTCCCCCACCCGCACCTCGCCCGCCTCTACCGTTTCGAGGCCGAAAGCGGTCTGATCGTGCAGGAATGGGTGCAGGGAATTTCACTCCTCGACCTGCTCCGGCGCCGGCGCGAGTTGAGCCTCGGGGAAGCGCTGGGACTGCTCGCCCGGCTGCCCGGGACTCTCGATTTCCTGGCGCGCGAGGCGGTGCCGATTCCGCGTCCGCTGCTCGGAAAACTGTATGTGGAACTGGCGGGCAACGCCGCCGCGGAGACCGTGGCCGGGACGCCACTGGACCGCTGGCCGGCATATTGTCTGAAGCTGAATCCCTTGAGTCTGCGTGGTGTCCTGGGAGGGCCCGCGACCGATGAGACGACCAATACGGTAGTGGTGGATCCACGGCAGCCGACGGAAATCCAGGAAGGGTACGGACCGCGAGAGTTTGCGCTGCTGCTCTATGAATTGCTCGGCGGGCGCGTTCGCGAGGTGGACAGCCGGCGGTACGTTCCGCTCGGCGCACTGGGGGAAGCGGGCAATGCGGTGCTGCGGCGCGAGCTGCTGGGCATGCCGCACGCCGATTGCGAGTCGCTCTGGAGGGACCTGCTGCACTCCCAGTCGGACGCGTTGCGCCCGTCGCGCAAGAGCGAGCCGGGAACAGCGGCGCCCGTCAAATATCAAATCCCCGCAGAGTTTCTCCGGTGCGTGCATCCCGGCGTCGCACTCCAGCTCGAAGCCGCCGATCCCGAGGTGCTGTCGATCCGTCTCACGGCGCGTCCCCGGTTCACCGTGGGACGTTCCGCGACGATGGCCGATTTCGTAGCGCGAGTCCTGCCGGAAAACGCGGCGAACAATGCGCGCACCAATCGCCTGAGCCGGATTCACGCGCTGCTGGAAATTGCGAACGGACAGATCACGCTGCGCGACGGCAACGGCACCGGCCCGAGCCTGAATGGCTCGTTTCTCGACGGCGAGGCCCTCATGCCCAGTCGTCCCACGACGCTGCCGCAGCGCGCGCAGCTGGTCCTCGGCGAGGATTATGCGCTGGATTTGATCCCTCTGGAACGCCGCGAGCCGCCCGAATGGGAAATCACCAATCTCGACGCCTGGAATGGCCCGGCGGAAAAACCTCCGCTGGCCCCGTACGCGGCGCTCGTTTGCGAACCCGGGGAAGGGCACGCTCCTTCGAGCCATAGCGCGTGGCTTTTCACGGAAGCCGGTTTCGGACTCGACGCGGCCGGGCGCATGATCTGGGACACGCGCGGGCGCGGCGCCAGCCCGGCGGCGTTTCAGTACTATCGCGGCTGTTTCTGGCTGCGAAACCATGCACTGCCCGAGCCGGTGCTGACCGGGAGTGACACGGCGCTGGGATGGGGCGAAGTTCTGCCGCTCGTGCCCGGTCAAACTCTCCGGCTCGGCGCCCACGATTTTAAGGTCCACGTCGAATAACCCGCGGCAAATTCCCCCCATGACCAATTCCCATCTCGCTCTCGAAGCGGTCGTTCGCCAGGATGACCAGGTCGTCGCGCGGTGTTTGCTGCGCCGGGGCCGGTACGTCATCGGCCAGGAAAGGAAGAACGAGATCGTGGCCGATGCGGCATCGATATCCGGAAGGCACGCGCGGCTGACGGTGGCCAGCGACGAGCATTTTTTCATCGAGGACCTGGGCAGCGCCAACGGCACTTTTGTCGACGGCCGCGCGATCGCGGACGTCACCCCGGTGACCCTGGACAGCCAGATTGCCCTGGGGCAGGCCACGCTCTGCTTTCAGCGCGGCGGCCTGCCGGCCTCGGTATTCCGGCATTTGCCCGAGGGCTTCCTGCGCACGTCCCGCTATGCCATCGAACAGGTCATGATCGAAGGGCGCACGAGCAGCATCTACGAGGCGCGCGACACCGTGCTCCATCGGCGCGTCGCAATGAAGGTGCTGCACCGGGCCTGCCAGGCGAACCCGGCGCAGGTCCTTGCCTTCGTGCGTGAAAACCAGATCGTCGCCCAACTGGCACACAGTTGCATTTTGCCGGTTTACGATTTCGGCCTCGACGGGGAGATCGGTCTGTTCAGCGCCACGCGCTTTGTCGAAGGCGAATCGCTCGGCGGACTGCTCGCGGGGATGGCCTCGGGCGACGGTCAGGCGCCCCACGCGACGCTCCTGGCGCTGCTGATGATCTTTCTCAAAGTCTGCGACGCCGTGGCCTTCGCCCAGGCTCGCGGCGTGGTGCACAGTTCGCTGCATCCGGACGCGGTGATCTTCGGCCGTTTCGGCGAAGTGTTCGTGGATCATTGGGGATATGCGACGCTCCGCCCACCGCCCGAAAATGGCAGGACCCCGCTCGAAGCCCCGGAGACGACAGCCCGCGCGCCGGTATCCCGCTGCATCGCGCCCGAACAGGCCGAGGCTGGGAGTGAGATCGACCCGCGAGCGGATGTTTATGCGCTGGGGGCAATCCTTTTCCGCATGCTGACGCTGCGTCATTTCAACACCGGTGAATCGGAGGAAGACATCGTGGCCCGGGCTTTACAGCCCGCGCCCACGCCGATGGAAGCGCTCGCCGCGGCCCCACCGCCGGCGCACCTGCCGGGAGGTTTTCTGCCCGAACGCCTGGCGGCGATCTGCGCGCGGGCACTGAGCCGCAACCGCGAAGAGCGCTTCGCCACGGCGCACGACGTAAAGTCCGAGATCGTGCAGTGGCTGGAACAAGCCGCCGAAACGAGCAGCCGCCAGCATTCGTGGAAATTGGCGGGGCTTTTCGGGAAACGGTAATTTCGGCTTTCCGGAGGGACGCTTCGCTCGCAATGTGGTGAGGCGCATGGACTTGAAATCCTATCTCATTGCCCGCGGCAGGTTGATCGACCGGTCGCTCGACCGGTTTCTACCGCGCGCGACGGTCCAGCCGCGGACGATCCACAAGGCGATGCGCTACAGCCTGTTCGCCGGCGGCAAACGCCTGCGCCCGGCGCTGACGCTGGCGGCGGCGGAAGCGTGCGGTGGAGAGGTGGCGGGTGCGCTGCCCGCGGCCTGCGCGGTCGAGTGCATCCATACCTACTCTCTCATTCATGACGATTTGCCGTGCATGGACGACGACGATCTTCGCCGGGGCCGGCCCACCTCGCACAAGGTCTTCGGGGAAGGGATCGCGGTGCTCGCCGGCGATGCGTTGCTGACCATGGCCTTCGAAATCCTGGCGCAAGCGAAGGAGACCCCGCGCTACCCGATGACCGCGCTCGTGCGCGAACTCGCCGTGGCTTCCGGGAGCCAGTGGCTCATCGGCGGACAAGTGGCCGACCTCGAGGGTGAAGGCAAAAAAATCACCGGCGCGGAACTGAAATACATCCATCGTTGCAAGACGGCGGCGCTGCTCGCCGCGAGCGTGCGCCTCGGCGCCATGAGCGCGAACGCGAGCCCGGCGCGACTGGGGAATCTGACCGAATTCGGCCAGTCGCTGGGCCTCGCTTTTCAGGTGATCGACGACATTCTCGACGTGACGCAAACCACGGAGAAGCTGGGGAAGACCGCCGGCAAGGACGCAGCCGCGACCAAGGCCACCTATCCTGCGATCTTCGGTCTCGAACGTTCGCGCGAAGAAGCGCGGCGCCTGACCGTCGCCGCGCATGCCGCGCTCAAGCCGTTTGGGAAGAGTGGAATCGCGCTGCGCGCCTTCGCGGATTACCTGCTGGTGCGCGATTACTGAGAGGCGGCTTTGCCGCAACAACCAACGGCGGATGAGTGCCAAGAGCCAAGAGCCAGGTACCAAGAGCCAGGTGCCCACACCCGCCCGCATCGCGACGTCCCGCAGTCGCGGGATTGCGGGCAGGCCCAAGGGGTCCGCCGCGAATCCGGCAATCCCGCGGGACCCCCTCCCCCGGGAAGGCGGCGACACCGGTGCTCACGCCACCAGGCGGAGGTTGGGATCGATGTCCGAGATGAGCGAAGAGCTTTCCCCACGGGCAAGCTTTCGGACAGCGACGTAGCCGATCATGGCGGCGTTGTCGGTGCAGAGGGCGGGAGGGGCGACCAGGAGTTCCAAGCCGGCAGCGGCGCAGGCCGCGCGCATTTTTTCCCGGAGGCGGGAATTGCAACTGACACCGCCACTCAGCGCGACCAGGCGAAGACCGCGCGCCCGGGCAGCCCGCAGGGTCTTGGTGACGAGAACATCCACCACCGCTTCCTGAAAGGATGCGCACACGTCGGGAAGATGGATCGTGCCCAGCTTCGGCAGCAGGTATCGCACGGCCGTTTTCAATCCGCTGAAACTGAAATTGAAGTCGTCGGAGTCGAGCATGCCGCGGGGAAAATGATGGCGGGCGGAGTCGCCCTGGCGGGCCAGCCGGTCGACGTGAGGCCCGCCCGGGTAGGGCAGTCCCAGGAGTTTGCCGACTTTGTCAAAAGCCTCACCCGCGGCATCGTCGCGCGTCTGGCCGAGGAGCTGATAGCGGCCAAAATCCTCGATCTCGACGAGCAGCGTGTGGCCGCCGCTGACGACGAGCGCGATGGCCGGACGCTGCGGATATTTTCCGTCCCCATCCGGAGCGCCGAAAAATGGGGAGAGCAGGTGTCCCTCGAGGTGGTTGACGGCCAGGTAAGGCTTGCGAAAGCCGATGGCCAGGGCCTTGGCAACCGAGGCGCCGATCATGAGGGAAGTCGCCAGCCCTGGTCCGGAGGTGGCGGCGAAGGCGTCCATATCGCGCAAGGAAACCTGCGCCTTGGCCAAGGCGCGGCCGATGACGGGCTGGAGGGTGCGGAGGTGATGGCGCGAAGCCACTTCCGGGACGACGCCGCCGTAGACGGTGTGGAGCGCGATTTGTGAAGCCACCTCGCTGGCGAGCAATTCGTGCCCACGCAAAATCGCCACGGCGGTCTCATCGCAGGAGGTCTCGACGGCCAGGAGGAGCGCCTTAATTCGCCGAGGCCTTTTTGGGACCGCCGTTCTTTTCCGCGTAGATCATGACGCCCTTGAGGGCATCGACCGCGCGTTCGAGTTGCGTGTCGTGGAAGCCGGCCAGGTCCTTGTGATCGGTATCGAGCAGGGAATCTTCGCGCCGCTGGGTCATGAGCATGCGTTCCTGATCCGGTGAGAGTGTGGCGCGGATGGTCGGCGTGACGCCGTGCTCGTGAATGACGGTATGGCTGGGAGTATAATATTTCGCCGTGGTCAGGCGCATAGCCGAGCCGTCCTGAAGCTGGATGACACTCTGGACGGAGCCTTTGCCGAAGGTGGTTTCGCCGATGAGGATGGCGCGATTTAAATCCTTCAAGGCCCCAGCCACGATCTCCGAACCGCTGGCACTGCCACCATTGATGAGGATGGCGAGCGGGAAACGCGGACGCTGCTTCACGGCATCCGAGGTGTGGTACGGACGGCTCTGCGAGGGCACGCGGCCCTCGGTCGAAACGACGAGGGTCTTGGGCGGCAGGAATTGTCCGCACACGTTCACGGCCGAGTCTAACAATCCGCCGGGGTTGTAGCGCAGGTCGAGGATGAAGGCCTGCATGCCTTTGGTCTGGAGGTCGTCCAGGACTTTGCCGAGGTCGTCCGCGGTCGGGACGTTGAATTGGGTGATGCGTGCGTAACCGATCTTAAAATCGCCGCCGAGTTCCGCGGGCAGGATCCGCGCTTCCTTGACACTGGCCACTTTGATGTTCTCGCGGGTGATGGTGAAATCTTTGATCTCCTTGGTCGCCGGTCGGAGGATGGTGAGGGTGACTTTCTGGCCCGGATCACCGCGCAGCATGTTGATGGCCTCGTTCTGGTCCATTTTTTCGGTGGATTGGCCGTTGATCTTCACAATCTGGTCGTTGGGCAGGAGACCGGCCTTGAAGCCCGGGGTATCCTCCATGGGCGTGACGATGATGATGGCGCCGTCTCTTTGGGAGACCACGATGCCGAGTCCGCCGAAGCGGCTGTTGGTATCGTCCTGCATCCCCTTGAAATCCTTCGGCTCCATGAACTGGGAGTGCGGGTCGAGATCGCCCAACATCCCGCGCAAAGCGGCGTGGGTGAGTTCCTCATAGCTGACTTTCTTTTCATCCACGTAATCCTGCCGGATGAGTTCCATGGCACGGGCAAAGACGGCGATGTTCGCATAGCCGGCGTCGTCTTTCTCCGACGCACCGACGGCCTGGTAGACACGCAGGCCGACGACGACGTTGAAGACCACGAGAACGAGGATGAAACTTTGCAACAGCCGCTTTTTCATGGCGGGAAAGCTAGCATGGAGACCCGTCTTGTCCACGGCGTTGGTGGCGGAGGCGGCTTTGCCGCAATGCCCAACGAGACGGCTACGCCGGAACAGCCAACATCTGCGCCCGAGGCGCATCAGCCTCCGGCTGACAACGTCCAATGGGCTCCGCAGCGGGCGCTGAACCTCATACGAAGGTCATCCCGGAAAACGAAGGATTGAGGGAATCGCGGCCGCCTCTCCTCTGGATACGCCCTTGGACGTTTGACAGGCGGAAGTGGTGCCGTAGCCTGCGCGCATGACCACTGCCGTGCAGCACGCGCCGCTGATTTCCCCAGAAGAGTACCTCGCCGCAGAGGTTGCTTCGGAATGCAAGCACGAGTATCTGAATGGGATGGTTTACGCGATGGCGGGCGCGACGCAACGGCACAATGACCTCGCGACGAATATCCTGGGAACCCTGCACGGGCGTCTGCGCGGGCGTCCCTGCCGCCCGTACGGCTCCGATATGCTGGTGCGGGTGGAGCGCGGTCTTGATCTGCGCTTTTATTACCCAGATGTCTCGATTATCTGCCGACCCGCTGGACCGAAGGAGCGGGTGCAAAGCGAACCAGTTGTGATCTTCGAAGTGCTCTCCGAATCGACGGCGCGCACCGACACCGGCGAAAAGCGCATGGCCTACCTGACGATCCCGACCCTGGAAGCGTATGTGCTCGTGGATTCCGACCGCCGCGAAGTGACGGTGTGGCGACAGATGGCGGACCAGTGGGCGCCGGAGGTGCTGACCGCACCTGAAGCGGCGCTAGAATTTGCCAGCGCGAACTGCGCGCTGAGCGTCGGCGAGATTTACGAAGGGACGGGACTGTAGGACTACGCCGCGTCCTTGTCCTGCTTGCGGCGGATGAGCGGGGGCTTTTTGCCCTCGACGACGGCGCGGTTGACGGTGACATCGGCGATGTCGTCGCGGCTCGGCACGTCGTACATGATGTCGAGCATGATGCGCTCGAGCAAGCTGCGGAGGGCGCGGGCGCCGGTGCCTTTCTTGACGGCTTCGACGGCGAGGGCGCGCAAGGCGTCCTTGGTGACGTTCAGGCTCACGCCTTCCATGGCCAGCAGTTTGGTGAACTGCTTGATCATCGCGTTCTTCGTGTCCGTGAGAATCATGACCAGTTCGTCCTCGGACAACTGATCGAGCGCGGTGACGACCGGGAGGCGGCCGACAAACTCGGGAATCATGCCGAAGGTGAGGAGGTCCTCGGGTTCCGTGAAGCGAATGGCTTCGCTGGCGGGAACTTCCGCTTCGACGGCGTCGTGGGCATTGACCCCGAAGCCGAGGACCTTTTTGCCCATGCGCTTCTGGATCATCTTCTCGAGGCCGACGAAGGCGCCGCCGCAGACGAAAAGAATCTTCTCGGTCGAAACCTGGATGTATTCCTGGTGCGGGTGCTTGCGGCCACCCTGGGGGGGGACGTTGCAGGTGGTGCCCTCGAGGATTTTCAAGAGCGCCTGCTGGACGCCTTCACCGCTGACGTCGCGGGTGATGGAAACGTTGTCGGTCTTGCGCCCGATCTTGTCGATTTCGTCGATGTAAACGATGCCGATCTCGGCGCGCTTCACGTCGTAATCGGAGGCCTGGAGCAGGCGGAGAATGATGTTTTCCACGTCTTCACCGACGTAGCCGGCCTCGGTGAGGGTGGTGGCATCGGCGATGCAGAAGGGCACGTCGATGATCCGGGCGAGCGTCCGGGCGAGCAGGGTCTTGCCGCTGCCTGTTGGCCCGATCAAAAGGACGTTGCTCTTCTCGATTTCCACGTCGCCGAGCGGGTCCATCTGCTGGACGGGATTGCCGCTGCCCACGGACTGGTTGTGGAGGATGCGCTTGTAATGGTTGTGAACGGCGACGCTCAGGACCTTCTTGGCGCGCTCCTGACCGATGACGAACTGGTCCAGTTGCCGGCGGATTTCCATCGGCTTGGGCACGCGGAGGGTCGTGGAGTTCTTGCGGGCGTCCTCGTTCAACTCCTTGTCGAGGATGCCTTTGCAGACGTTGATGCACGAATCGCAGATGTAGACGCCTGGACCGGCGATGAGTTTACGCACCTCCGCGTGGCTCTTGCCACAGAAGCTGCACATGGTGAGGTTGTTCGCGCGGGCCATGGTAAATTCGGATGGGGTTAGACGGGGGCCGTTTCCGTCGCCGCCGCTTCCGTGACGGCGTCGGGAACCTTGATCTCCTTGCGTGACCGGACGACTTCGTCGACGAGGCCGTAGGCCTTGGCCTCGTCGGCGGTCATCCAGTAATCGCGGTCCGAATCGATTTTCACTTGCTCGGGAGTCTTTCCGGTATGGTGGGCGAGGAGTTGGATAAGACGCCCATTTTTCTTGAGCATTTGCTCGATGGAGCGCTCCAGGTCCGGGGCCGTCCCGTGGACCCCGCCACGAATTTGGTGGATCATGACTTCGGAATTTGGCAGCGCATAGCGCTTTCCGCGCGTCCCCGCAGCCAACAGGACCGACGCCATGCTCGCGGCCATGCCCAGACAGTAGGTGTGGATGTCGCAAGTGACAAATTGCATGGTGTCAAAAATGGCCAGTCCAGAGCTGACGACCCCCCCGGGCGAGTTGATGTAAATGCTGATGTCCTTCTTGGGATCATCCATCTGGAGAAAGAGCAATTGAGCGATCACGGCATTGGCGACATCGTCATTGATCTCCGTCCCGAGAAAGATGATTCGGTCTTTGAGAAGCCGTGAATAGATGTCGTAGGACTGCTCGCGATTGCCAGATCTCTCGATGACGTAGGGCATCGGGATATAGCTGGAGTCGGTCGCAAGGATGCGGCGGTCGGATTGGATGATCATAGAAGACTTTAGCTCCGTGCCGGCGTTTCCGCCATCGCGGGGATAGTCGAGACGCTAGCGTTCGCGGAAAGGAAATCAAGAACCTTGCCCGTGAGCACCTCCTCGAGGATCTGGTCGATGGCGTTGCGCTCGTCGAGTTTCTTCAAAAGTTTGTCGGGCTTGATTTCGTAGCGCGCGGCGAGGTAGGCGATGCGCTGATCGAACTCCTGCTGCGTCGCCTTGATGTTCTCGGCGTCGGCAATGCGCAGCAAAATGAAGGTGCCCTTCAGTCGATCGCGCGCGTTCTGGGCGGCGTTTCCGAGGATCTCCTGTTCGTTTTGCTTGAGCACCTCATCGGCGATTCCCCGGCCCTGGTACTCGCGGACGATATCGGCCAGGATGCGGCGCGTTTCCATGCGCACCATGTCCACCGGCAGCTCGCATTCGACCTGGGCGAGAAGCTGGCGCATGATCTCGCCGCGTTTGGCGGCCTCGGCATCGGCCTTCTTCTGACGGCTAATCTCTTCACGCGCCATCTGACGCAGATCCGCCACGGTCCGGCCCTTGGCAATCGTGCCGGCGAAGGCGTCGTCCAGCTCCGGCAGCACCTTGACTTTGATCTGCTTGACGGTGACGTCGTACTGGATTTTCTGGCCGGGCAGCCCCTCGACCGGAAATTCCGCCGGCACTTCGATCTCGAAGCTGCGCGCCCCACCAAGTTTGGCCCCGACCAGCGCCTCGGAGAAGCCGGGAAAAAACGCCTCGTGCACCATGTGAATCCAGAAATCGTCGTTGCCCGAGAGCGGCTTGCCGGCTTGCGGAAACTTGTCGCTGACCGGCGCGCCATCAATGGTCCCGCGATAGTCGATGACCACAAAATCGTCCATCTGCACCCCGCGATCCGTCTTCACATCCGCGAAATCCGCGGCCTGGTCGCGAAGTTGATTGATGGAATCGTCGATCTCCGCCTCGCTCACGTCGGCGACGTTCAGCGGCACGACGACGCCCTTGTAGATGGGGAGTTGAAACTCCGGGCGGGTGATCAAGGTGGCCGTGAACTTCATGGTTTTGTCGTCGCCGATCTCCACGTCGTCGACCTGGGTGACCGAGAGGAGCTTGATCCCCTTCTCCTGGATGGCTTCCTTGCACGCTTCGGAGAGCAGCTTTTTCTCGAGTTCCTCGCGGATTTCCTTCTGGAATTTCTTTTCGATAATGGCCTTCGGCGCCTTGCCAGCCCGGTAGCCCGGAATGCGCGCGTATTTCGTGTAGGTCCCGGCGACATCGTCCCAGGCCTTGGCTACTTTCGAGGGTTCCACTTCCACGCGAAGTGTGGTGATACAATTGGGCAGGTTTTCAACGACGACGTTCATAGCGACTAGAGGAAAAGGGGCGGGAAAGATAGCGGCCCAACGGGAAATGCAAAGGGGAATTCGTCTCTTTCACAGCCCGCCGCAGACCGACAAGAGTCAATGTTCAAGCAGTTCCCTTAACTTGGCGACATCGCTGGTCGGAAGCTGGCAGACGAAGTCCTGGCAGACGTAGGCGGCCGGTTTGCCGTCGAGCGGGCCAACGGTTTTGAGGAATTCCAGGCGCGCGGCAAGCCATTGCTGGCCCGCGCCGCCGTCGGCCAGGAGAAGGATTTTGTCCGGGATAAAGTGGGCGTTTACTTCGTGGAGGAGAGCGCGCGTGGCGTCGGCGTCCCGCGGCCCGGCAATCACGATCTGGCGCGGTTTGGCGAGGGAAGCATCCAGGGCGGCCAGCATCTGCGGCAGGGCGGTCGGCGCGCGGGAGAGCTGATTGGCGAAGGCGCCGAGGACGGCGTTCGCCTGGAGGGCAAGATCCTTGTTGCCGATGATTTGCGCGAGGCGCTGGAGGTTGAGCGCGGAGACGGAATTGGGCGAAGGCTCGGCGCCGTCGTAGTCTTCCTTGGTGCGAATGAGGATGTTCGGCGCATCCCTGGTCACGCTGAAGTAGCCACCATGGTCCGCGTCGAGGAAGAGCGCGTCCTGACGGGCTTGCAATTCGACGGCCCATTGCAACCAGCCGATATCGAAATCGGCCTCGTAGAGGTCGAGAAGGCCCTGGATGAGCGCGGCATAATCGTCGCAAAAGCCGCCCACATCACTGGCACCCTGCCGGTAGCTGCGCCGCAGCCGGCCATCCTTCCAGAGTTGTTCGTGGATGAAATGCGCGGCCTTCTGCGCGGCCGCGAGATACTCCACGTCGTCGAGGACCTGCGCGCCGCGGGCAAAAGCGGAGATCATGAGGCCGTTCCATGAGGTGATGATTTTGTCATCGAGGTGCGGGCGTGGGCGTTGGTCGCGGACGGTGAGAAGTTTCTGCCGCGAAGCCGCCAGCGCGGCGGTGAGGTCGCCTTCGTCTTGGCGGAAGAACTTCGCGGCATCCGCCAGGGCGAGACGCTGGATGAGGATATTCCTGCCGGTGAATTCGCCCTGCGGGTCGCTGCCCGGCGGGGCATTGCCGTCGGCCTCGACACCGTACATCCGGCAGAAAACGGCGGCGGCGTCTTCGCCAAGGGCGCGGAGGACTTCGTCCTTCGTCCACACGTAGAACGCGCCTTCGCGATGCTCAGGCCTGCCTTTCTCCACGAGACTGTCGGCATCCTCGGCGGAATAGAAGCCGCCGGCCGGATCGGTCATGTCGCGTCGCACGTAATCGAGAATGTCGCGCGCGGTTTTCTCGCAAGCGGTGTCGTGGGTGATCTGGAAGGCGTCGAGGTACGAGCAGGCCAGTTGCGCCTGGTCGTAGAGCATTTTCTCGAAGTGCGGGACGTGCCAGAATTTATCGACCGAGTAGCGGTGGAAGCCGCCGCCAAGGTGATCGTGCATGCCGCCGGCCGCCATCTTTTGCAGCGTGAGAAGCGCCATCCCCAATGCCGCCTTGCCGTCCCGGCTTTCGCGCCCTTCGCGCGCGGCCGCGCGGAAAAGAAAATTGAGCGTGACCGGGCGTGGAAACTTGGGAGCGCCCCCGAAGCCACCGTCATCGTCATCAAAAGTGCGGGTCAATTGATTGAGACCGAGCGAAATGGCCTCCTTGCCGGCCGCGCCACTCTGAGCCGGGCCGGCGGCGGACATCTCGGAGAGCGCCTTGATGGCGTCGCCGGCCGTCTCCAGGACCTTTTCGTGCTCATCCTTCCAGGCGTCGGCGATTCGCTGGAGAACGGTCGGAAAACCGGCGCGGCCGGAGCGATCTTCCGGGGGAAAGTAGGTGCCGCCGTAGAAAGGCTTGAGATCGGGCGTCAGGAAAACGCTCATCGGCCAGCCGCCGCCACCGGTGGTAGCCTGGACGTAGGTCATGTAAACGCGGTCCACGTCGGGGCGTTCCTCGCGATCGACCTTGATGTTCACAAACAGCTCATTCATGAGCTTCGCGGTGGCGGGATTCTCGAAGCTCTCATGCGCCATGACGTGGCACCAGTGGCAGGTCGAGTAGCCGACGGAGAGAAAGATGGGCTTGTGCTCGCGGCGCGCCTTTTCAAAGGCCTCTTCGCCCCACGGATACCAATCCACGGGATTGTGCTGGTGTTGCAAGAGGTAGGGCGACTTTTCGTGCGCGAGGCGATTGGTAAAGGCGGGAGTAGACACGGCGGGTTCGGCGGCTTGGGAGAAGATCGCTGCTACGACGAGAAAAGCCATGCCCGACCACTCGCGGAGTTTTTTCGGCAACAGCAGCATCGCCGGAAGCTTCGGCAACGCCCCGGCGAAAGCAAGCCGGAGTGACGGCGGCGTCTGCTGGGACGGCCAGCGGGACGATGGCACTGCCCCTATTCGCCCAGGCGCTTGAGCATGGCCTTTTCGATCTGGTTGGCGTAGTCGGACACGCCAGGATCGAGCTTGCGGATTTTTTCGAAGAGCGCCCTGTTATAGGCGCGCAACGCCACGCGCGATTCCTCGTCGGTCGAGGCAAGATCGGCCTTGTCCTTGAGCCGCTTGACCTCCGGGTCTTCGAGGGCCTTGGACTTGGCCACCTCGAAGCGGTATTCCTCTTTCGTGTCGGGATCGGCAGTTTCGGGTGGCTGGGGCGGGAGCTTGTTCTCACTCGTGCCCGGCACCGGGGTCGTCCTGGATTTCGGCGTCGGCGTTTTCCGGGGCCGAGGTGTCACCGTCGGCGGCGCAGGCGTTTCCTCCGGCTTCGGGGTCGTCAATTTCTCGGGCTTCGGCGTGGCCGACGGATTCTCCGGTTTCGGGGTCGTTTCCGGCCTGGGAACACGAATTCGCTTAGGCGTCGGGCTGGGTTTGACGGTGGCGGAAGGTTCCGGCGTGCCGGCAAGCCGGCGTTTGGAACGATGCGACGCCGGGGTCGGGGTGGCCGTAATCGGTGTCGTGACCGGAGCAGGCGTGGCCGGTTCCTTGTGCCGGTGTGAGCCGAACAGCCAGTCGAAGAAGGATCGCCGGCGGGGCTTTGGCGTCGGAGTGGGTGCGGTTTCGGCGCTGGGCAGGGGCGCCGGTGTCGCCGCCGGGTCGCCCGATCTTGCACCAGGCTTGCCGGCCGGTTTTTCACCACTCGATTCCGAAGGAGTGCTTTGGTCCGTCGATTCGCTGGCCGTGGCGGAAGTGGCCAGTTTTCCCTGGGCAGGTGATACTTCCTGGGCAAAGACGAGCGCGGCACCGGCACTCACGGCAATCGCCGCGGTCAGGACGGAGAGGGATTTCGGCATGGTGGGGAAATGGAAAGCGGAAGAACTTGCCGTTTCGGGAGCGATCTGTCGAGCGTAAGCGAAAACTGGCGCAGGCCAGCGGCCCGGGAGGGGGATGCGTTCGCCGGGAGAGTCTAAAACCTTGATCTTCATCTCCACCCATTCGGATGACGATGAAGAGCACGCCCCCATCCGCTTCGCTCCGCTGCTGCCCTGCGGCGGAAATGTGCGAGCGCGCTCTCGACAGGCGTGGCGCTCACCGGCAAAATCGCCGCCGTCGATCCCCGCACGCCCGTGAAATCCCTTCGTTTCCGCCTGCTCCTGCTCACCACGTTTTTCCTCGTGTTTCCGTTTTTCCTCCGGCGGCGGCCGCGGGTGGAGCGGCGGACGACCATTCTCGCGCCGCCGTCCGCAATTTTTCCCTTCGTGAATGACCTGCAAAACTGGCCTCTCTGGACGGAATGGAACCGGCGCGAAGAAATCGATTATGAATATGGCGCCACGACCGTCGGCGACGGTGCGGAGCAGCGCTGGGCGAGCCGCAGCATGAGCGGCGGGATGCGGATCCTGAAGAGCGAGCACGACGAGCGCATCGACTACGAACTGACCATGGGCGACGGCGCCTACCAGCTTGTGGGCCGCATCGAACTGCACGCCGACGGTGCCTGCACGCGGGTGATCTGGAAGTGCGCCTGGGACCTGGCGAAGAACCCGTACCGCCGCTATTTCGACCTGGCGTTGCGCTGGCTGGTCCGGCGGGATTTCGCCGCCGGTCTGGAGAATCTCAAGGCGCTTGTCGAATCGCCGGCCACCGAGAGCGAGGCCGCGGCGTGAATCCGGAACAGCCAGGCCGCCGCTGCTGGGCGGAGATCGATCTCGAGGCCTTGCGACACAATGTTGCGGCGGCTCGCGGGCAACTTGCCGCGGGCGTGAAGGTCATGGCCGTGGTCAAGGCCAACGCATATGGCCACGGGCTCCGCGGGGTCGCACAAGCGCTGGCTGGCCAGGTGGAAATGTTTGGCGTGGCCAATGTCGACGAAGCCGAGGAATTGCGCGGCTGCGTTGGCGGGATTCCCATTTTCATTCTCGGCCCGGCCTTGCCCGAAGAGCGCGCGCGGATCGCGGCCGCCCGCTTCGTCCCGGCGATCTCGACCGTCGAGGAAGCCCGCGCCTATGCGGCCATGGCGGGCGCGAACCCTCTGCCGGTGCATTTGAATATCGATACCGGCATGGGCCGGGTCGGCATCCTGGAAAAGGACGCGATCACCGTTACCCGCGAAATCCTTACCCTGCGCGGGCTTGCCGTGACGGGCGTGGCATCGCACCTGCCGGTGGCGGATGAAGATGACGGCTTTACCCGCGAGCAACTCGAACGCTTCCACCGGATCGTGGCGCAGCTTCGCTCCCTGGGCGTGACGCAACCGGTGGTGCATGCGGAAAACAGCGCCGGGATCATCGCCTACGCCGCACAAGCGGGCGACATGGTCCGTGCCGGTCTGATGATGTACGGCAGCGCGCCGATCCCGGAGTTTCAGCCGAAACTTCGCGCGGTAATGACCTGGAAGACGCGGATCACATTGATCCGCGACATGCCCGCCGGCCACGGTCTGAGCTACGGGCGCACGTTTATCACCAAAAACCCCATGCGCGTGGCGACCCTCGCGGTCGGCTACGCGGATGGCTACCAACGCCATCTGACCAATCGCGGGGCCGAAGTGCTCGTCCATGGCCGGCGCTGCGCGGTGCTTGGCCGCGTGACGATGGACCAGATTCTGGCTGACGTCAGCGCGCTACCGCAGGCGGTGGAAGGCGATGAAGCCGTGCTCATGGGGCGGCAGGGCGCCGAAGAGATTCTGGCTGCCGAACTCGCCCAGAAATCGGGCACGATCGCGTGGGAGATCTTCACCGGGGTCGGACGCCGGGTGGAACGCGTCTACCATGACTAATGGCGAAATGAACGATTCGAGGAGAGTAAAAGTCGGGCCCTTCGACGCAGTCCTCTTGCCCAAGCGATGAAACTTGGATGGAAGCTACCGAAACGCCAACGATTCGAGCGATCCGGCCGGAGGAACTGCCAGATCTGCTTGCTCTTTATAGCCATCTCCATCCGGCCGATCCGGCGTTGACTGTCAACCCCGAGATTGAGCGGCTCTGGCAGGGGATCTGCGCCGACCCGAACCTCCATTACTTCGGCGCTGACGTTGGCGGCCATCTTGTTGCGACCTGCACTCTTGCCATCATCCCGAACCTCACCCGCTCCGCCCGGCCTTACGGATTGATGGAAAACGTCGTGACGCACCCCGACTTTCGAAAGCGAGGCATTGGGACCTCCCTCCTGCGCCACGCACTCCAGCTCGCGTGGAAACAAAAATGCTACAAGGTCATGCTTCTTACGAGTCGCAAAGAACCGGCAACTCTGCACTTTTACGAGCAGGCCGGTTTCCGGGCGGGACTAAAAACGGGATTCGTTGCGAAACCGTGACTCGGGGATCAGTTTTCTCCCGAACCCAAAATCACCAAGGAAGCGCGCCAAGGCCAAATGCTACACCACCTATCATTCGCCGTCACCGATCTCGCGCGCTCGGCCGCGTTCTACGACGCGGTACTATCGCCACTGGGCTATGTCCGCGTTTGGACGGACACAACCGCAGTGGGCTATGGTTCATCGGGCGGCGGCGACAGATTTACGATTAAACTCAGACCCGAAAATGGAATGGTTCCGGGGGATGGATTCCACCTGGCCTTCGCCGCGACATCTCGCGAGGCCGTGGATCTTTTTTACCGCGCCGCGCTGGAGGCGGGAGGCCGGGACAACGGACCGGCGGGCCTCTGTCCGGAATACGGCGGGAATTACTACGCGGCGCTTGTCATCGATCCGGATGGCTATCGGATCGAAGCGGTGATTAATCTGCCAGTCTGATGAGTCCACAGATTATAGCCATGGGTGGTGGTGGTTTTGCGATGGAACCGGATAATCCGTTGCTCGACGGCTACATCCTCCAGCAGGCCGGCAAATCCGACCCTGTCGTCTGCTTTTTGCCGACCGCCAGCGGGGAAAACGATTTTTACGTGCGGCGCTTTTATTCGGCGTTTTCGCTGAAGCCTTGCCGACCGCGGCATCTTTCGCTCTTTGCGCCACCAGTCGATCTGGCGGATTTTGTCAACGATTGCGATGTCATTTACGTGGGCGGTGGCAATACGCGAAACCTGATCGTGCTGTGGCGGGAATGGGGCCTGGACGCGCTGCTGCGCAAGGCCTGGGAGAACGGGTGCGTCCTGAGCGGCATCAGCGCCGGCGCCATTTGTTGGTTTGAGCAGGGGCTCACCGATTCAGCCGGGCCACTGGCTCCGATGAATTGCCTCGGTTGGTTGCCAGGAAGCTGTACCCCGCACTACGACGGAGAGGCGAACCGCCGCCCATGCTATCATCGGTTCATTCGTGAGGGAACGCTGGCGGCCGGTTATGCGCTCGACGACGGAGCCGCGGCTCACTTTATTGGCACGAAGCTGTCTAGTGTCGTGTCTTCGCGTCCGAAGGCGCTGGCGTATCATGTTTCGCTCAAGGGCGAGCAGGTCGTCGAAGAGTCGATCCCGACTCACTTTTTAGGTGAATCCCCGGGATTAATTGCCAAATGAGTATCGAAGCGACCGTGGCCGGCTATTACGCCGAGAGGGCAGAGGAATACGAGCGGATTTATCAGAAGCCGGAGCGTCAGGCGGACCTGCGGCGGTTGCGTAACTTTGTGGAGACAGCTTTCACCGGTGCGGACGTTTTCGAGGTGGCCTGTGGCACCGGCTATTGGACGGAGATTCTGGCGCGTTCGGCTGCGTCGGTCGTCGCGATGGATATCAACGAGGAGGTTTTGGCCATTGCCCGAACCAAGGCCGTCGCCCCACCCAAAGTGGAGTTCCGCCGGGAGGATGCCTACGCCCTGCCGGATATGTCGCGGACATTCAACGCCGGCTTTTCCGGATTTTGGTGGTCGCATATTCCAAGAGCCAGGATTCGCCGTTTTTTGGAAGGGTTTCATGACCTGCTTTTGCCCGGGTCGAAGGTGGTATTCATCGACAATGCTTACGTCGAAGGCAACAGCACTCCGATCTCGCGCTCGGACGAAGATGGCAACACCTACCAGATTCGACAATTGGATGACGGAAGCAGTCACGAAGTGCTCAAGAATTTTCCGACAGAGTCAGAGTTACACGCGAGCGTTGATGGTTTGGGGACGGACGTCTGCGTCGAATTTCTCCCCTACTATTGGGTTTTAACTTATGTCCTGCGCGCGGATGCCACTCGCCGCGCTGGGGACCACAGTGCCGGATATGAGCGTTGAAGGTCGTGCGTCCCAACCCATTTCCTACGATGCCATTGCGGCCGATTACGCAAAGCATCGAAGCGTTCATGCCAATTTGCTCAAAAGGCTCGTCGAATATTGCCGGATCAATTCTCCGTCGCGGGTGCTTGAGGTCGGCTGTGGCACCGGGAATTACGTGTCAGCGATTGCGGCGATCACGGGTGCCCGGTGTTCCGGGCTGGACCCTTCATCGAAGATGCTCGACGCCGCCCGCCAGAAGAGCGCACCGGTTTCGTGGTGGCAAGGACACGCCGGGGCTGTCCCATTCCCGGATGGCAGTTTTGATTTATTCTATTCCGTGGACGTGATTCACCATGTGCGGGACAGAGTTGGTTATTTCCAGGAAGCCTTCCGCGTTCTCGCCAATGGAGGATGGTTTCTCACGGTGACGGACAACGAAGGGACGATCCGGAAGCGGGCGTTGTCCCATTATTTTCCCGAAACCGTCGCGGCCGAACTTCAGCGTTACCCGAAGGAAGGCGAAATACCGCAGTTCCTTCGTTCCTCTGGCTTTGAGGAAATCCGCGACGAAATGGTCGAGTCCCCTTATAATTTGTCAGATGCAGCATCATTTGAGTGCAAGGCATTCTCCTCCCTGCACCTGATTTCGGATGAGGCCTTTGCGCGAGGCCTCAACCATGTGAAGGACGAACTACAAGCCGGCCCGGTTCCCTGGATTTCGCGATACGTGATCCATGGCGGGCGCAAGCCTCCGGGCGGTGTTATGCCATGCTCCTGACCTTTGGCCCGCTCCTCCGCCACCGTGAGCTTCGCCTGCTTTATTTCGGCGAATTTGCTTCCTTGATGGGCAGCATGCTGACGGTCGTGGCACTCCCCTATCAGATTTTCCACCTCACGCATTCGTCTCTGGCCGTGGGAATGATCGGAATTGCACAGTTGGTTCCGTTGCTGCTGACCGGCTTGCTCGGCGGCGCCTTCGCCGATTCCATGGATCGAAGAACGCTTTTGATCGTCTCGGAACTCGTTCTTTTGGTGTGCGCCATCACCTTTGCCTTGAATTCGATCAGTGCCCGATCCCAGCTACTGCTGATCTATCTTGTGGCGGCAGTGGCTTCGGCGGCAAAAGGCTTTTATGAGCCAACTCTCCAGGCAATGATGCCGAGGCTGGTCACACCGGAGGAGATGCCCATTCTGGGAGCCCTCAATTCGCTAAAAGGGACCGCCGGAATGGTCGCAGGTCCGGCGCTCGGCGGGGTCCTCATCGCCAGTTATGGCGTCGCCGCGACCTATTGGATCGACGCATTCAGTTTTATGCTCTTCCTCGGGGCCCTGATCTGCATGAAACCGATGCCGCCCTCCCCTTCCGCCCAATCGGCGAGCCTCGAGAGTATTCGGCAGGGAATCAAGTATGCCTGGAGCCGGCAGGATCTCATTGGCACCTACCTCGTGGATTTTGTGGCCGTCATATTCGGGATGCCCATGGCCCTTTTTCCAGCGATCGCCGAAGACTTTGGCGGAGCCGCCGCGTTGGGCTGGCTGTACGCGGCTCCCTCCGCCGGAGCCTTTATCGCGGCCCTGCTCAGTGGGTGGACAAAAAAGATCAGCCGACACGGTGCGGCGATCGCCATCGCGGCCATTGTCTGGGGTCTCGCGATCACTGCATTTGGATTCTCCACCCGGCTCCCGCTCGCTTTGCTCTTTCTTGCCCTGGCTGGTGGCGCCGATATGATCAGTGGCTTGTTTAGAATGACGATTTGGAACAGCACGATCCCAGACCATCTGCGAGGCCGCCTCGCCGGAATCGAGATGTTGAGTTACATGAGCGGACCGCTTCTGGGCAATGCGGAGGCGGGTCTGGCGGCAGCATTGGCCGGCACGCAGTTTGCCGTGGTTTCGGGAGGTCTGCTTTGCATCGTCGGAGTTTATCTTTGCGTACGCAGACTTCCGCTTTTCTGGTGTTACAACTCAGGCATTGCGCTCCAAATCCAAGCCGAGAGCCTTGGACAATCTTAAGATGCAATATGCAGTGCGTCTTTCCGGTTCCGCATCATCATCCACCCTAGAAAAGGAACATTAGATCTCATGTCTCCGTATTATTCGATGCTGCGCCAGGCCGTTGGCCATGCGCGGGTCCTCATCCCGTCCGTCGCCGCCATCATTCGAGATGAGGCCGGGCGCTTGCTTCTCATCGAAAAACACGATGGCTCGTGGAGCCTCCCCGCGGGAGCCATCGAACCGGGTGAGACGCCGGAGGAAGCTGTTCTTCGCGAGGTCATGGAGGAGACAGGGTGCCAATGTGAGCAGATCCGGCTTGTCGCCGCAGTGGGAGGTCATCAATTCCGCCATGTGTACCCGAACGGTGACCAAGCAGAATATCTGATCTTGATGTTTCGGTGTAACGCGCAGCCATTCTCCCAGCCAACGGACGCTGCTGAAACCAAGGCGCTTGGTTACTTTCCCCGTTCTGAGATGCCCCCGCTCGCGCTACCGTATGACCCCGATCATTTGTTTGGATAACAAAATGCAGCGCGTCCATTTAACACCCCACGACATTCGCTGGGCTGGAAACTTCGCCTTGGAAGCCTCGATCGTAGTGAACACGTTGGGCGACCTGCTCGTGGCGATTCACCACATCGGGAGCACCGCCATTCCGGGCATTTGCGCGAAGCCCATCATTGATATTCTGGCTGTCGTCAGCGACCTTTCCATGCTCGATGCCAAAAGCCCGGAGTTGGAAGCGATGGGTTACGAAGCGATGGGTGAGTTCGGCATTCCGGGCCGACGCTACTTTCGAAAAAACGACCCCGCCGGCAATCGCACACACCAAATCCACGCCTTCCAGGCAGGATCACCTCAAATTGAACGACACCTGGCATTTCGCGACTTCATGAGGGCCAACCCGGAATGTGCAATCCGGTACGACGCCCTGAAGCAACGGCTGGCGGAATTGTATCCAACCGACATTGCGAGTTACACGGACGGCAAGGACGAATTCATGAAGGAAATGGACGCCAGAGCTGCGGCCTGGCGATCAGGAACCGGATTTGTTTAGCATCACGAGATTTTACCGATCCATGGGGACAGACACTGACAATCATCCAGATCCATCACCCATCGTCATTCGGACTGCACGGTCCGATGATGCTTCGGCGCTGGCGGAGTTATTGACAATTCTTGGTTATCCCTCATCGGCCATGCAGGTTGAGCGACGTATTACAAACGGTCTGACGGCCGTCGATTCGCCAGTTTTCGTGGCCGAATCGGCTTTGCGGGTCGTCGGGCTTTTGTCCTTTCATTGCATCCCGCTGTTTCACGCCGACGGCTCTCTTGGCCGCATCACGAGCATGGTGGTGGCCCCTGCGTGGCGGGGCCGGGGCATCGGTCGGTTGCTCGTCGCCGTCGCCGAGGAGTTTGCCTGGACGCGCGGTTGCAGCCGCGTTGAGGTCACCAGTGGCGATCACCGGTCCGACGCACATGCCTTCTACGAGCAAATCGGCTACCAACTTGATTGCCGTCGCTTCATCAAGTATGCCCGCAAAGTCCACGCCGTGGCACCACCCCAGGGCCCGTAAAGATCATGCGCCACCAACCTCGCCGTGCATCGACGGCCGACCTCGGCGTTGTCGCGAGTATTCACAGGCTGGCCTTCTTCTCGGCCATGCCGCATCTGCCAGTCTTGCATACACCTGAAGAAGATGTGGTTTACTATTCCACGGTCGTATTTTCTAAAGCCGAGATCTGGCTGGCGGAGCATTCCAATCGGATCATGGGTTTCATCGCGTTTCGTCCCGGCTGGGTGGACCATCTCTACATCCACCCCGACCACCAAGGCCGCGGTGTCGGTGGCGCGCTCCTGGCGTGGACCCAGGCGTCGGCGGATTCCCTTCGCCTTTGGACGTTCCAAGGCAATTTGCGAGCACGTCGCTTTTATGAGAAACACGGATTCCGCATTGAGCGAGAGACCGATGGAACCGGCAACGAGGAAGGCCAGCCGGACGTTCTTTACCTCTGGACACGAGGCACGATGACTCATGAGTAACTCACCGCACGATACGGCATTGTTTGCGGTACGTGTGCTTGCCGCCGCCGATGCCGAGGCTTACCAAATCGTGCGCCGGCGCGCGCTTGAGGAAGAACCTTTCGCCTTCGGGCCGCTTCCGGAGGATGTGCCAAACGTTTCAGAGACGGCGAGAAATCTCGATGCGACGGACGACCGGTGTTTCTTTGGAGGCTTTCGGGGCGGCCAGCTTGCCGGAATTTTGCGGCTTTCCAGGTACGAGGCGCCCAATGAAAAGCACCGGGCTTATCTGGCAGGGCTTTATGTGCTGCCACAGTTTCGGCGCGGCGGCTGCGGCAGGGCGCTCGTCTGCGAGGCAACGAAGCGGGCCGCAGCGACCTCAGGGATCAGGAGGGTCAATCTGAGCGTCGTAACGCAGCAAGAAGCAGCCATCCACCTATATGAATCGCTTGGCTTCCGGATTTGCGGCACGGAAAAGGAAACATTTTCGAGAGGCGGAAAGCTCCATGACGAATACTTGATGACCTTGGAACTGAACGACGAGCGTCCAGCCGAGCCAATCCGAGGACTGAATAACAGCGTGACCGAACTTCCGTTCAACAGTTTTCTCGGCCTGCAGGCGGCGTCCGATGCGACGAAGCTTCTCCGCCTGCCGCCGGGCGGCCAGTATCTCAACCACCTTGGCACCGTTCACGCGAGCGCGCTGCTGGCGCTCGCCGAGGCCACGAGCGGCGAATTTCTGCTGCGGCATTTCGGCTCCAGCGCCGGACTCGTGCCGGTCGTGCGGCGGATCGAAGCAAAGTTTCGAAAACCGGCCAACGGAGCGGTGGCCTCCACCGCGAGCGCCGCACCGGAAGCATTGACGCAACTCGACGCGGACCTTGCGACCAAGGGCCGGGCCCTGATATCGGTTGCGGTCGAGCTCTATGACGAGTCTGGCTCGCACACCCTCAGCGCGTCGGTGGAGTGGTTCATCCAGCGCCTGAAAGCCACTCAAGAGAAGGCCTAACCATCCATCGAGAGCCGACCTTCAATCATGCGCGAACAAACTGCGAGCGATTTGCTAAAAGTGGTCAAGGATCATCCTGCCATCATCAATGCGGCGATCACCGGATCTCGCGCACGCCGGACGGCGGATCAGTTTAGCGACCTGGACGTATTGCTGGTGGCTCGTGATCTTCAGGAGGTGTGCGACGTTCGAGCGTGGTTGCCGGACTCCATGGAAGCTTTGATCTGCGCCTTCCATCTTTCGCACTATTGCACCGTGCTCCTGGCCGATTTTCAGAAGATCGATCTGGCGATTTTCTCGGTGAACGAACCCTCCTCTCTATGGGTGGCTCACGATTATGAATTGATCAAAGGCGGCGCCGAATTCGAAGCGCAACTGGCCCAGGCCGCGGAAACCACGCGCGAGAAACGAGCGGTCCATCTCAGTCCAGATGTATCCACGGACAATGTTTTGCTTCTCTTGACGACGGCACGCCGCCGTGTTGAGCGGGGTGAATTGCTAAGCGCGCACAGTTTTCTAGCGATGGCCTGTGACATGGTGATCGCTCTGGAAACGCGGCAAAGAGGGGCCTACGCCGCGGTTGACATCCTTGATCCCCGGCGTCGCCTGGAGCGCCTGCAACCGGCGCTTGCGGCCACAATACATGATTGCCTGTTTACCTTCCCGGGCGATGGCATATCCCGTCTCGCACGGCATCTTTCGATGTCAGGTCATACCGAAATGACCGAAGGTCAGTTGAAAGTATCAAAGTATCTTCTGGAGGCTCGCACGGGAATAGAGCCGGCACGGCAATGAGCGCGGTCCATGCCCGGGCCTCCGTGACCGCGGTTGAGTGGCTCGGTGCTGCGGCATGGATTTCCCAATCACCCGTTGAAATTAAGTGAAACATCGTCTAGGACCCTTGCGTTTGATTCGTTATCGACCGGAGTATCAGGAGCCGGTCCTCGCGCTACATCGCAGCGCGATTGCAGGCTTTGCCTTGGGTATGGAGCAAGAGGAGGACGAGGCCGATCTCAGCGCCGTCGATCAAGTATATCTTTGTCCGGGTGGCGAATTCCTGATCGGATTTGTCGGTGAAATTCTGATGGCGATGGGCGGCTTCGAACGTCTTTCTGAAACCGCTGCCGAGCTGCGGCGTATGCGCATTGCCCGTGATTTTCAGGGGCGAGGTTACGGCACTCAATTGTTGCGAGAGTTGGAACGACTGGCCTGGCAATGCAACATTCGCACTTTGCAACTTGAAACAGCCATCCGGAGACCGTTGACGCTGGAGTTCTATCGCACGCACGGCTATCAAGAAACCGGCCGAAGCTACTACGGCGCCCTGAAGACCGTACATTTCAGCAAAACCCTATCATGAGTCCCGTTCGTAAGGCGCGATACAATCGAGCGTCGAAGGAAACTGTTCCACGCCCCACGAAGCGTCCGGTTGTCACCTGGAGATACGCAGGTCCCGAAGAAGCGTTAAAACTCGCGGAATGGAATCTTCAGTTGATTCGTGACGAAGGGCACCGGAATCGCATGACGGTACCCGAACTGGCAGAGCGGTTGCGAAAATGGCTGGCCGGCGAGTACCAGGCGGTCATTTTCTCGCTCGAAGGCCCGGAAGACATCGGCTACGCGCTTTATCGGCGTGATGCCGATGCGGTTTATTTGAGGCATTATTTTGTCGTGCCCAAACAGCGGCGCCGCGGATACGGCCGCGGGTGCTTCCACGTCTTGCGTGGGCAAATCTGGCCGCGCGACCTTCGCTTGGTCGTGGAGGTGTTGAGTCAAAACGCCGCCGGAATCGCATTTTGGCGGGCGATGGGATACACCGACTATTGTCTCACCCTGGAGATCATGCCTGATGGCCGACGACCCTGACCACACACCGCAGCAACGTGATCTGTTGTCGCCGACTTTGGCACTTGCGAACGATTGGATCGAAACCGAACGCACGCGGATGCGTCCTTTCGAGGAGACAGATGCGAAGGCGGCTTTCGTGTGGTTCTCCGACCCGACGGTAATGGAATACATTCCCGGTGGTCTGGATGCGACGCTGGAGGACACGCGCTCCCGCATCGCCCGGTACCGGAAGCATCAAGCCCGCTTCGGCTTTAGCAAGCGCTTGATCATTCATCGCGAGACGGGCGAAGCCATCGGGGATGCGGGGTTGTTTCACCTGCCCGACGGACATCGCATCGAGCTCGGTTTTCGCCTGGCTCGACCGTATTGGGGAGCGGGCTACGCCGTCGAAGCCGGCCAGGCATGGCTTGGATGGTTCGAGCAGCATCTGGAGGGAAGGACTTTGTTCGCGGATGTCCATCGCCGGAACGTCCGATCCCAGCGGGTCCTCACGCGGCTCGGCTTTAGCTGCTCGCACCTGGAGCCGGTTGCCGAAATGCCGATGCTCATCTTTTGGCATTCCGGGCGAGTCTCACGCGAACACGCGGATATTGAGTCAGGACGGATGCCGATTCTCCAACGGTCATTGGCCGAACCGCCAGAGCTTCTTACCTTCGGTGGCGTGACTTTGCATTTCTCGAAGATTTTTCCCGGCGACGCCGTCCGTGGATTTGCGCCATTTTATCATTACCGGATCATTGTCTCCGATACGGAAGTCGGTCACATCAATCTGCGAGTGGGCGACACGGATCACGTCGTGTCCTGTGCCGGGCATATCGGCTTCGAGATCGCGGCGCCCTTTCGAGGCCATCGCCATGCCTTTTCGGCCTGTCGCGCGCTGGCGCCCTTCGCTCGGTCTCTCCGTCAGGAACTCATCCTCACTTGCGACCACGATAATCAAGCCTCCCGTCGCACCATCGAGTTGCTCGGAGCCGCATACATCGACGAGGTTCCCATTCCACCGGATGACCCGCAGTATTTGCGCGGGTCCAGAACGAAACACCGCTTTCTGTGGCGACCGTAATTGCCTTTCATCGTCGCTGAACGCGAAGCAAAGTTCCATCGCCCAAGTTTCCTGCAACGGCCGTGACGCTGAATGATTACACGCGTGCCGGAGCGGGGGCGGCGGTAGGGGTGCGATCGCGGGGTGGCTCGCGCTTTTGGTCGCGCGCGAAGACGGCCTGCAGTTTTTCGTGGAGGGTCTCGATCTTGAAGGGTTTTTGGATGAAGCCCGCGAGGCCCTTGCCGGCAAAGCGGTGGACGGCGTCCTGCTCATTGAATCCACTCATGAGCAACACGCGGACTTCGGCGTCGAGCCGGCGCAGTTCGGTAAAGGTAGCGTTGCCGTCGAGCACCGGCATGGTGAGGTCCAGCAGCACACCGGTGATATTTGCGCCGTCGCGGTGGTAAATCTCCAGGGCTTCGCGGCCGTCCCTGGCCAGAAGGACCTTGAAGCCAATCCGTTCCGCCATGCGCGCGGTGGTGGCGCGGACGGTATCCTCATCGTCCACGACGAGCAGGGTGCCGGCGCCGCGCCAGGTGGAAGTGGCGGCGGGCTTCTCCGGGGCGGCGTCGGCCGGGCCCTCCGCGCAGGGCAGCAGCAGCTTGAAGGTCGTCCCCCGCCCCGGCTCGGAATAGACCTT